>Ga0315284_10004060_pt1 | contig 20803 bp, 8 predicted proteins | sample YL17G09_16_MG_FD_203696 | JGI IMG/M metagenome (GOLD analysis project Ga0315284, IMG submission 203696) | Sediment microbial communities from Yellowstone Lake, YNP, Wyoming, USA - YL17G09_16 | ecosystem: Environmental > Aquatic > Freshwater > Lake > Sediment | place: USA: Wyoming | collected...
TACAATCTTTTCTTCCAACTATAATTCCTTTTACAAGAACGAAACACGGGTGCTTTGGCCTATCACCGTCACGGCAACGGTTAATGGCGAAATTGGGCCCGGCAACGGTTTAAACCTGTTATTTGATGCGGATCGCATAAAAATGCTTTGGGACAAAGTGGAAACCATCACCGCCAGCGGTACCGCCGTGGATAACGGGAAAATTGCCGCCACGATCACGCCGGAATACAAAAACGACTATCATGTTATGCATATTCCGGTGCTGGGAACATTCACGGCAGGAGAAGCCGTTACCTTCACGGGAATAAAAATGCGGGCTTATAAGAACTCGTTTGAACGAGCATTCCTCCAGGTTGATATCAATGGCGATTTAACAAGCGACGCGGAAGATATCGCCCGGATTGAGGTTGTAGACCAAACGCCCGTCACGGATAGGACACCCCCTTATCCGCCCAAGGAATTCACGGCCACCCTGGCGCCCGATCTGCAATCCGTCACTCTTGGTTGGCTTCCCTCGCCCGATTTTGACCTGGCCGGAATGGTTTTGGACCGGTTCCGGATCCGTAACGGCAATGAGCAAAACATTAACCTTCTCGACCAAACGCCTCTGAATGCTTATGTGGATACCGATATCCGCCTTGGCGATGTAATAACTTATCGTTTACGGGGTACCGATGGGGCCAATCTGGGCGAATTCCTCGAAAAGACGATTGAAGTCAAAGCAGTCACGTCCGCGAACCCGCCTGCCACGGAACCGCCGCCTTTAACGGAAACGGAACAGCTCAATAATTTATTCGGATACTACAAAATCCGCTATTCCATCAAATGCCATCCCGCGGGGCGTTTTGTATCCGAAACCGACAGCGCCTGCCTGTGGGCTAAAATCGATTTGGTTTACGCGCAGGAGAAATTGGGCAAAAACGATGTGCAAGTTGGCCTTTCCTATACCGAAAAAACCTTGATCGCCAAGCGGCTCTCCTTTTCGGAAGCCCGATACGAAACCAATTGCGCGAACGCGGAAACACCGGCCAAATACTGCACGGCTTTGGGTAAGGCTTTGGCAAGGGCGCATTATCTGCTTGAACAAAAATAGGCGGATTAGTAAAATGTAATCCACTAAAAAACATCCATGAAGCGATTCACTAAGGTCATCATCGTCTTTGTATGCGCGGTTCTCCTGTCCGGTTGCCACTCCAGCTGGAATGTCAAAGTTGACCTGACGCCCGAAGAACGCCAGGCGACGGAATTGGAAATCGGCACGATGCGATATGAAATCAAGAATTTCAAAGGGGCCGAAGGCGAAATCCCCTGGAAGCAGATCATCCGCCTTTCCCAAGCCTATGAAAAACAGGGTGAGATGGATAAGGCCATCAAAACCTATACCGACGTCCTGAAGGGCGGTAAAAAGACCAGCGTCATGATGAATAACCTCGGGCGCCTTTATGAAAAGGTAGGGGAATTCGACCTGGCCGTGGCGCAGTACAAACGGATTGTGGACGAATATTTCGACACCAACTACCTTTACGACATCACCTGGGCTTATATCCATGCTGCACAGGCTAGTAAAGGCACCGAGGCCCTAAAGTACCGCAAAGAGGCCGAAAAAGTGTTCAACGCGTGGCAGAACGAATTCCGCAAAACCGATGAACAGACGCAACAGGAGATAAAGAAGCTGAGGGAAGCCGAGCAAGCGGCCAAATAACTAAATTTCTGAGACATTTACGCATGTTCCCGTGGTGATAAAACTGCCGTTGTCTAAAGGGTATGTTTCTATATATGTCATATTAGGAACATCAACGTTTACCTCCCAGGCGTTCCCGGTTTTTGATTTCCTTTTGACAGTGAATGTGTTGCCTTTGTGCTGATGAGTAATGACAATACGGTCGCATTCAGAAAAAAAGCATCTTGAGACCAGGCCTTTTACGGGTTGTATGGTTAATAATTGAGCGCTCTTCATATCCGTACATATTGCCTTTTGGCAAAACTGGCGTTTTTGTGAAGTACATTTAAATGTCTGCGTGGTATCCAAAACAGAAAGGTCCCTTTTAGAAGGTGGCGTTATGGTAGGTAAGCTACCTTGCATAGGCGCGAATTTAGTCTCCAAGTAATTATTATAGTGGTCGAATGCCGTTGCCAATTCAGATCTCTTTACGCATTCATCGGGTTTGAATGTTCCATCGGAAAAGCCAGACATGACTTTCCAGGCGGCCGCATTTTCAACAGCGCTAAAGAAAGTAGATGAAGGCTGGATATCGGAAAACTGGACAGCTCCGGACAATAAGAATGGGAAGCTTAAAACAAGCAAAGCAAAAGCGGAAAATAATATTCCTTTTATAATTTTCATGGGGATATTTATAGAGGATAAACAGGAGGGCTTTGGTTCAAGTATAGTGATAAATAATTTACCTGTACATTTTAAGAATCCAAAAAACCCCTCTTGACTTGGTGAACGTTTGTTTACTATAATAGGGAGTGAAATAAATATTTCGTCTTGATTTAAATGAAGCATACTGATATAATTAGTATGAAATTAGTATAACCTTTATGACTACTTTAACCATCAACATCGACGATAATCTTAAAGAAAACGTCCAGAAAAAGGTGCGCAAAGAGGGGGAAACACTCACTTCCCTCATCGCCCATTTTCTAAAAAGCTATTTGGAAGACAAATGGGTTTTTCGCCTTACGCCGAAAGAAGAGCTTTTAAAAGCAATACGTGAGGGGGAAGAGGAAATTCGTAGTGGGAAAGCCAAACTTTACCATTCCACAGAAGAAATGTTCCGCGATATCCTAGGTTAGTAAGCACAATAATAGTATTCCAATGAAATATAGCGTTTCCGCATCCAACCTTTTTAAAAGACAGTTAAAAAAGGTTATAAAACAGGGGCACTCAGAAGAAAAAATTCATAAGATCGTGGACACCTTGGCTTATGGGGCTTTTCTAGACGCACATTTCAATGTCCATAAGCTGAAAGGCGAATATGGTGGGGCTTGGGAGCTTCATATTAAATCTGATTTACTTCTGATATATTTGAAATACGAAGATCCTCCTCATATAAAATTGGTCGCAATAGGCACCCACAGCGAACTCTTCGGGTGACATCCGGCATATTGTCCTGTATAGTGTGGCCACTGTCTTTTTAATCATTTCCCATGGAATCTTCCGTCAAAAAACTGCCCAAATCGCAGGTCGAAATCACTGTCACGGTGCCGTACGAGGAATATCTGAAGGCCGAGAAGCACGCGCTTGAAGAAATCAGTAACGGACTGAAGATCGAGGGCTTCCGCCCGGGGCATATCCCCGAGGATGTGATCCGTGAAAAGGTCGATGAACAAACCATCCGCCAGGTGGCTATCGAACACCTTTTGCCGATGACTTATTCCAAGGCGGTGCAGGAACACAAAGTCGATGTGATTGCCCGGCCGAAGGTGGATATCAAGACGCCCATCAAAAAGGCGGGCGACGAGCTTACCTACGTGGCCACTGTCAGCATCATGCCGGAAATCAGGATGGGGGATTACAAAAAAATCAAAGTGAAGCGCGAGCCCGTCACCGTCGCGCCTAAGCAGGTCGAAGAAACCCTGGTCATGATCCTCGACCGTTTTGCCGAATGGAAAGATGCGGCGGGGAAGGCCAAAAAGGGCCATCGCGCGGAAGTGAGCTTTGAAGGGTTCGACGAAAAGAATGTCGCCATTCCGGGCACGGCCAGCAAAAACCATCCTGTCGTTTTAGGCAGTAACATCATGGTCCCCGGTTTTGAAGATGCTATTATCGGCATGGCGGTGGGTGAAGCGAAAGAATTTTTTATCGATTTCCCCAAGGAATATCATGCCGAGGCCATGCGCGGCAAAAAGGTCGGTTTCAAACTCACTCTCGGCCGCCTGGAAGAAAAATCACAGAAGGAACTCACGCTGGAACTCGTTGAAAAAGTCACTGGCGAAAAACAATCCGTCGAAGATTTCAAAAAACGCGTTGAATCCGATTTAAAGGTGGAAATGGAGGCCCGCGCCCAGCGTGAGCACGATGCCAAAGTGGTGCAGGAAGTGATGAAAATCACCAAAATCGAATTGCCGGATACGTTGGTCGATGACGAACTTGCTTACATGAAAGAGGAGCAGGTGGCACGCGTCAAGGAACAGGGGCTAACGTGGGAACAATACCTCAAACACATCAAGAAAACGGATGAAGATTTTGCCAAAGACCACCGCAAAGGGGCCGAGGAACGCCTGCTGGCCCGCCTTGGCATCCAATTCATCCTGAAAGACGCGAAAATCGAAGTCAGCGATGAAGAGGTCGCGAAAAAGGTGGAGGAAATGGCCGCGAAATATCCCGAAAACGTCCGCAAACAAGTCCACGACCACTATAAGTCCGGAACCGACGGCTGGCGCAGCCTGAAAAACAACCTGGCGGCCGATAAGCTGATCAATATGTTGTCGAAGTAGGTCAGTCTACCTCCTTCACGCTGAATATTCCCGGCACTGCCTCCAGTTTTTCAATAATCTTATTTAAAGTTTCCACGCTGTCCACGCTAGCCGTGATCATCATTTCGCCCATGTCAGTTCCTTCATGGCGGATGTTTTCAATATCGAGGATGGGCAATTGGGCGCTAGCGAAAACATCAGCGATATCGCGAAGCATGCCGATCCTCGATTGGCGCGTCAGGAGCAGTTTCACCTCGTATTCCGCCTGTTTTTCCGTGCTCCACGAGGCCTTAATGAAGCGTTCCGACTCAAGCCCTTTCAGCGTCTTGCACTTTTGGCTATGAATGGTCACCCCGCGGCCGTGCGTCACATAACCGATAATCGGCTCATTCGGCTTGGGCATGCAGCAGGTGGCGATTTGCGTCTGGTAGCCTTTTTCGCCGGTAATCAGCACGTCCGATTTCTCCAATTTCACTCCCTCCGTGAGCACTTCTTTGGCAAGCGCCTCATTGCTCGGCCTTTTCATCACTCTTTCGGCGGGCAAAACATCCTTGATCACGCTCATCACCTCCACCGAACCGTTGCCGATTTTCTCAATCAGCTGTTGGCGTTCGCGGATAGAAAGCTTCTTATCCCCGTAGGTTTTAAGCAGGCTTAAATTCGGGTCCAGCGGAGGTTGGTTGAAGCGTTTTAAATGGCTGTTGATGAGTTCTTTGCCAATCTTGAAAAGTTTGTCGCTGTCCTGCGAATTGAACCACTGCTTGATGCGGTTTTTGGCATACGAAGTGACCACGAAAGAAAGCCAATATCTATTGGGTTGTGCCGCGTTGCTCGTGAGGATTTCCACCACTTCGCCATTTTTCAGCTTGTAATCCAGCGGCACGATCTGCCCGTTCACTTTCGCGCCTTTGCACGCGTTGCCCACATCCGAATGCACCGCATAGGCGAAATCCACCGGCGTGGCACCCGTGGGTAGGTCAAACACGTCGCCCTGCGGAGTGAGTGTGAAGATGCGGTCATGAAACACGTCCAGATTCAGCGATTCGATAAATTCCGCGTTGTTCTTGAGGCTTTCGTGCAGCTGCACCAGGCTTTGCACCCAATTCAATTTGTCCGCCGGCACCGCGATGCTGCGTCCGCCCTCCTCCTTGTACTGCCAATGGGCCGCGATACCGAAACGGGCCACCATATCCATTTCCTTGGAGCGGATCTGCACCTCAATCGGCTGGTTGTGCAGCTTGGGCACAAGCCCAATCAATGTGGTGTGCAGGCTTTGGTAACCATTCGGCTTGGGGCGGCCAATATAATCTTTGAACCGGTGCGAAAGCACCGTCCAGTTGCGGTGCAAAATGCCCAGCGTTTGGTAACACGTGGCCGCATCTTCCACAATCACGCGCAAGGCGAAAACATCGTAAAGTTCATTGATGTAATTCTTGCCTTTGCGCTTCAGTTTTCGGTAAATGCTGTACAAATGTTTCACCCGTCCTTCCACTTCCGCCTTGATGCCGGCCTGTTTGAGCGTTTTCACGAGAATGGCCTTGCTCTTATTGATCACATTCTGCTGCAGGCCCGTGGCTTCGCGCATTTCTTGGCCGAGGCGCGCGTAATCATCGGGGAAAAGGTATTTGAAACATAAATCCTCCAGCTCGTTTTTCACCCGGTAGATACCCAACCGCCCCGCGATGGGGCAGTAAACCGTAAGCGTCTCTTCCGCGATTCGTTTCCGCTTTTCCTCAGGCAAAAACTCCAGCGTCCGCATGTTGTGCAGGCGGTCGGCCAGCTTGATCAGGATCACGCGGATGTCCTCCGCCATGGCCAAAAACATTTTCCTCAAATTTTCCACCTGGCGTTCCTGCCCGCGGTAATACACTGTGCCTAATTTTTCCATGCCCTTCAAAAGGGGCATCACGCTGGGGCCGAAACGCTTTTGCAGGTCTTCCGCCGTGGTATCCGTATCCTCCAAAATGTCGTGCAAAAGCGTCACGACCAAAGAATCTTCATCTGGCTTAAGCTCCAGAAGGATGTTAGCCACCGACAGAGGATGCTCAATGTACGGCTCGCCCGAGGCACGCACCTGGCCTTCGTGGGCTTTTTTGGCGAACTCATAGGCGGCCATCACCCTATCCTCATTAAGGTGGGGAAGATATTTTTTAGCGCCCTTAATAATGTCGCCGATGGTCGGCCTTTTGGCCATTTTGTCTGTTTAAGGTGGTTTTTATTATATCAAATCCATATAATAGGGAAATATATAAATATACTTATTGTCATTAAAGCGCCCTTTTGTTAAAATCCACGATGGTAAGTTATTGGTAAACAAACATAAAAATCGTAAAAAAGTGGCAACGCATCATCGCCGGCCTGATTGTAACTATATTCCTGGCAAATAATATCCAGTATTTCGAGATCGGGTCTTTTATTGTGCCGAAAGCGTATGCCGCGGAAAATACCCCTTCCCCTTCCTCCGGGCCCGCGGGAGGCCACAACCAGTTTGGGCTGATTGCCGTACTTGTCGATAACCGCCTGCTGGATGACACGAAGCCCTACAAGTCCGAAGGGGGTTCCGCTACCTTGCGGGAACGCATTTTTGCCTATGCCCAAAATGCCCAAAACCGCATTCCCCATTCCAAGGCTTTTGTCATGGGTATCGATCCCGATGAATCCACCTTCAAAATCGCCACGGTATTGGAAAAGATGTACAACGAAGGGGCCGACCTGGATCTTTTGGACAATAACACGGCCAATGACAACGCAACGAAAGAGGATGACAACCGCCTGATCGGCATTGTCCTTGTCGGTGACGTGCCTATCCCCGTTGCCTATGAGCAGGACGGCGTTTCCCACCCCAGCCTTTACCCCTATACGGATTTTTACCGCAAACGCTACATTTACAACTACAAAACCGATCGGTTTGAGGCGAATCCAGAAACCAATGAAACCAATCCCGAAATCTGGCACGGCGTCATCGTGCCTCCCGCCAAGGATATCGCGCAGGGCCGCCAGCAGCTGGCGGACTATTTTTATAAGAACAACGAATATTCCCAGGGAAAATCCCCTTACGCGGATTTCCAGAAACGGATGGTCTATGCCGATTTCCCCTCGATGGACAAGCAGCTCAGCTTCATGGATTTCCGCAACTACCAGCGGTACATCAAGTACATGGAGGAGCAGGCGTTTTATCGCTACACAAAACCGATCCTGAAAAAAATTATCGCCGAGGTGACGGTGGACATGAGCCCTGAAACCCCGCCCCAGGAAAGGAAGCCCGTCATTCCCGATGACGCCATTGAACAAATGCCCGCGGCCCTGGTGGAATTCGCTTTTAAAAAATACACGGCCCCTTTAGAGATGGCGTTACAAATTTACCGCGGGAAATTGAATGAAGTGCTCAAACAAAGCGGCCGCTGGCTGCCCAAACAGGTGGATACCCCCACGGCCCTTATCTCGATGCGCGATGAATACGCCAAGATCAATTTGCACAGCAAGCAGCTCCAGCTGGAGGATCAGATAGACCAGGTGATCCGTTTGGCTTCCCTGGAACAAATGCAGTTCCTGGATGTCGTGACGGGCGCGGATGTGGAAATTTGGGCCGGTCCCAGCAGTTCCACTTATCATTTCAACGCTTATGTCGATGGCCAGCCCATGTCGCTTGTCACGGACGCCCAAAATTGCGGGATGTACAGGGGGCAGCGCCGCCCGATGCTGACGGATCCGCTGGATAACAACTCGGTTTACGTGGAGGCGAACCGCATGTATAACCCGGATACCGCCCTCCAGCCACCCAAGGATGACGAAGATAATTATGATGAGGATTGGGAACTGAAGGAAGACCCTTCTTACAAAGTTTATGCCGGTTGCACGGCCAATAATTTCCAAAAAGTCGATTACGATAACGAAGATGAGGATATCCATCTCCATCAGGGGCCCGACCAATGCCATCCGGACGAGGCGATCGGCTCCGTTTTCGATATCGTTGGCTCCCGTGAAGTCAAAAACACCGCTATCCCCGAATACAACCGCGCGGGGGGGTGCGGCGTGGACCGCATGACATTCCATCCGGGGAACGACGATACATTTAACGACCGCGCCGTGGGCGCTCCCGGCTTGGGAAAAGATTTGGATGAAGTGCTTTATGACGTTTACAACCACCTTATCGATGAAAAAAAGATCAGCCCCATCCCCGAATTCCGTATAAGGCCTGTCGCGTCGGCCGTCATGCGGTATCTTGTCAAAAGCGGCAAAACCTATACCTATCCGGCGCTGTTGGATATCAACATCAAAGCCACCAAAACCACCAAGAAAGTGCCCGGCATCGTCAAACACGTCGAACCCCTCAATTCAACCATCCAGGCCATCAAGAAGGCCATGATCACCCCCGACATGCCGGCGGACGGCATACGGTTTGTTGAATTCCAGTCCGCCGGCGGGATACAGCATTACGATTACCCCAATGTTTACAGGATCAAAGGCGAAAATGTGAAGCAATTTGCAGAAAGCCTGCTCGGCCTCATTACCCAGAAACAGCAGGAGCTTAATCAAAAAACGGGAAAAAGCACCGATGTTATCCTCTCTTTTTTCCTCGCGAATACCACAATCCCGCCCCAGGTTCCGGAACTGATCCGATGGAACGGGTTGGATATCCAGGATAAATTAAGCCTTTGGAACAGGCTCTCCAAAGAGGAGAAACTTTTTATCCTCGGTTACTCCAAATTCGCCGAACCCATGGTTTGGAAACCGCTTGGCACGGACCAAAAACTGGCCCTCATCATCCAAAAATACATCGACCGCGATTCTTTCATGCCCGTGGCTTATAGCGGTCCCCCCAACGCGCTTAAGCTGAGGCCGGAAATTCTTCACATCGTGGCCGCGGGTGACGCGCAAGGTTACCAGTTCGGCCTCAATAACGCGGCTCAGAACAAAAGCGGGGTAAAAGATGCTGAAAGGGAAGACGCGAAAAATAACGCGGCCAAAAAACGCGAACAAGTCGTCGCGGAAACGGGACAGGCCGAGGCGGAGCAGTCTTACGTCTGCGGGGACCCCAAGGGCGTGGAGATTTGGGAATGGTTCAACGCGTTCCAATGCTGGCTCGAGAAAGAAATTCTGCCGGCCAAGGATCTTTTCAGCCTGGACAATTCCTGCGGGGGGCCTTTGCCGGCTCCTGAAACCAGCGAATCCGAAGCTTATGTCGATCCGGCGACGGATACCAGCATGAACCCCCAAACCTTGAACGCGCAAATGGGGAAACGCAGCCTTGCCGTCGGTGATACCGCTACCATCAAGGTCATCCCCCTCAATGACAAAGGCGAAAGCATCATGGGGTACATCGATGCCCCCGTCCGCCTGCAACTGGATGACGCGTCCCTGGGGATTTTCGAAAAAAACGATTTCAACGTCTACAAGGGTGACGAAGAAGTGAAATTCACGGCCCTGAAAACCGGCAATGCCAAACTCAGCATCACCATGGGCAACGTTCAGGCCACGCCGATTGAAATCCATGTGTTTCCCAGCATCCGGATCCAGCTCGCTGATGAAGAAAAGCGTGAAAAAGGGAAGGTCAATTTTACGGTCACCGCCACACTTCTCGATCCTGCCGGCAACCGCATCACCGATGTGAATTCCGATATTGTCCTTGCTCCGGAAAAACCGATGGACGGCGCTTTTGTGGGCGGCGGAGTCGTTTCGCTTAAGGATGGCCAAGGGCAAATCATTTTCCTGCCGAACGCGGGCGCGACGCGTATCAACCTGATCACCCAAACGCCTTTCTATACCCTGATCGACCATGCCATCACTCCGCCCCCCAACCCGCCTGTGGAGCTTATTCTGCGCACACCTCGCTATATCCCCGTCGGTGGGAAGGTGGAGATCCCCGTATCGGCTGTCGATGTGAATGGTTTACCCTCCGCTTCATTCAGTAAAACCATTACCGTTAAGCTGACCAAAAATACCAAGGATTACGCCACCGTCGTAACCCCCACCGTCACGCTTTCGGCGGGCAAAGGCAAAATCACGGTGCAAGCGGAAAAAGAAACCGGATCAATCACCCTGATCGCCGATCACCCCGAACTCGCTTCGGGGCAAGCCACAGTCCCCATTCTCGCCCGCGTGGAAGGGAAAGACTGGGCCGCTTTCCCGGAAAACCTTTTCGCCTCCTTTGTCGGTTTCCCGGCAGGCAATTTCCTGGAAAAAGACTATTTCGGCGGAACCCATCTTTTCCGTGGCACCACGGAAGCCGTATTTTCGTTCATGACAGGTCCCGCGCCTTCCCCGGTTGTCACCATCGGTCCGGATTACCAGATAAAACTTTCCGGCGCCAACATCCGCGCTTTCCCCCAAATCCTTTCCGATTCCATCGGGCTTACCGTTTACGACAACAATGCCAAACGGACGGTGATGACCGCGAAAATCCCCCTTGATTTTGAAAAAATCGCCTTATGGGAAAAGGGGGCGAAGCCCGAAGCGGGCGCTTTATACCTTGAAGCCTTGGGCGAGGATTTTGGCACAAAAGAAATTGCCGGCGGAATCGAGCTCCTCGACGCCAACGGAAATGCCATTGGCCGTTTTGGGAAAAACAGCATCCAGATCCTCAATCCCCGATATTCTTTCGTTTATGTTCCCGAGCCCGAAGCGGGCGCGATTGAATTGCAGCTTACGGATGGCATGAATGCCGTGGGGCGCTTGCTTTTAAACCCACGCCCCCGCGCCCTTAATCCGGACGATTTTGGAATTGATGAGTTTTACGCGGCCCAAAAAGTTTTTGGGGGCAAAAGCACCAACGATCCGGGGAGCCTCCTCATCTATAACCCCCAAGAGGCCACGGGCCAGCCCGAAGTGCCGGAATATTATGGCCTGCAAGGCGAAAACAAATATCTCACCCTCTTCGCGGGAGGCGCCCCGGCAGGGGAAGCGGTCAAGTCCCATTTGCCGCCAAACGCGGTGCTTTTGGGCGATCCCACCATTCAGCTGAAGATGACAAGCAACACGGGCCTGGATTACGACGCTTCCATCGGGCGCAAAATTTTCCAGGATCCCCTGAATTCGCAGATTGTTTCCATCAACCATTTCAATTTCAATAACGATGGCTACGAGGACTTGGTCCTTGTAACGCAGGATGGCCGCGTCCGCCTCCTTACCGGCGGGCCCACGGATCCCCCGTTCCAGGATAAGGGCGATCTCGCTTTCCTGGCGGATGGCGCCCTTACCGTGGAGCCATTTGATTTCAAGAACGACGGTTACGAAGATCTCCTTATAGCCACCCACGAGGGCCGCCTGGCCATTCTCCATAATGACAAAGAAGTCATCACCCGCACGGACCAGTCGATCAATGTCGGCAAAAAAATCTACACGCTGCTTCGGGAAGATATGGACATGGACGGGCAACAGGATCTTGTGGTCCTGGACAGCCGCGGCGATATCAGGATTTTTTATAACGAGAGCGGCAAATTTGCCGAAAACGGATATCTCGTCGCCAATTACGGCTTCAGCCTGACCGAAGACAATTTGGCCAATGACCTTAAAGTCCGTTATCCGGGCATCAAGGAACCGCTTCGGTTTAGCGCCCCGAATGTTCCGGAAACGAAACCCATGGCCACGCCTTCCCCCACGGTTTCTTCGGACCAAAGCCAGGCTTTGCAGGATTTTCTGGATGGGAAGCAGACAAAAGTGCCGGATAACCAAGCCCAGGCCCTTTACGACGCGGCCATGGCGGCCGGGGAACAGGCCCGTAAAGATCCCGTAGCGGCTGCCATGAACCCTCCGGGCGAACCGCCGCCCAAACTCCCCTGGCCGGAAGGCGACAAAACGGAAACCTATTTCGCGAAAGCCACGAAAACCTCATTCCTGACAGTCGATAAACGCGTGGGCAACAAGGACCGCCCCGATTCCCGGAATATCGATCTGGAGGAAAAGGTCCTTTATACCCTCACGGTCACTTCATCCAAAAACGCCGATAACATAGTCATTGCCGATACCGTCCCCGATGCCCTGACTGCCGATCCCCAAAGCGCCAAATGCGAAAGCAAAGCTTGTGAAGGGATGAAAACAGTCCAAAAAGAGCTTTATCTCTTTTTCGGCGGCCTCAACCTTACGGCCAATGAACCGGTTACCATCACTTATGAAGCGTCGGTGAAGAACACTCCACGGGCCACGATGTTCATCCAGAAAATCGCAAAACCGGCTGCCCTGAAAGATGATTATCCGGATATCCTCGTCTCGCCGCCTTATAACAACACCAATTTCCTCATCCAGCATTATTCTGTCGGTTCAAAAAAATACGCCATCCGTTCCACCGAGAATGATAAGAAACCTCCGACCGAAGGCGCCGCCGCCGCCCAAAAGGCCATGGATGAAAACGCGAAAATGGCCGCGGAACTGGATAAATTCATGAACAATACGGATTTCAAGGACAAAAATCTCAAAATTGATCCCAAACAGCTTGAAAATATGTTCGGCTCAAGCACCAAACAGGCCCAAAGCGCGATTGAAGATGCGGGGTGCGAATCGAAACAGGCGGATACAAACATCGATCAGGGTGGCGGGGATATCACTTTGGACAGCCCCTGTTTGGGGCAGGCCTTGGATGACCTCGCGGGGGCGATCAACGACTTTGTCTGTATGGGTGGCGGGTGTTACCCCATCCCCTTCAACTTCACCTTCATGGTGCCGCCGCAAATGCCCATTCCCCTGTTCGCTTTCCCCACAACGATCTGGCCCCTTATCCCCGTTCCGGTGCCGTCGCTTTACATGGCCCCTTCACCCTTGGGCGCGTCTGTCATCCCAAATGTTTACATTTCATTCATCCGCATTTACACGGGCTTCAGCCTCACGGGCGGAATCGGAATCGCCATGTGTTTTGGCCCCTACACAGGGTCAGCGGTCGCGCCTCCTCCCATCTTCCCCATTCCTTACCCGCCGCCCATCGGCAACTGCCTGGTGCAGGCTTTGCCCATCCAAAAAATCAACCCCAGCTGCGGCTGGATCGAAGACCAGATGAACGCGCTGATGCAATGGATCAATTCGGGCATCGCCAAGGTCAATTCCGCGATGGCGCAAGCGAACAATTCCGACAACCTTCCCGCGGGCCTTGTCCCCTCGAACCCCGATGACGCCAGCGCGGGAGGCCTGCAAATCAGCTTGGGCGTGAATCTGGGGCAATCCATGAAATTCAAGCCGCCGACATCGGGCTTTTCCAACAAACACGTTTCGGCCCACGACGCGATCGGCGGCGTCATTGCCAGCTGGTTCGACCGCCAATCCATCGAGATCATCAACAAACTGCTTACCCTGCCCACGTTCTACGTGGTCCTGCCGGATTTAAAATCGCTATGGACGCTGGATTGGGAAAAAACCGAAAAACAATGGGGGATTTTCAAAAGCACTTTCAAAAAACCGGATCTTGGCGATACGGCCAAGCAAACGCAGGCAGCGGGGGCGGCGGTTCCGGCTTCCAAAACGATCGCGGATTCGTTCGCGAACATTGGCAACAGCGTCAAAGCTTACGCCAACATGCAGCAAAGCATCGAAAACCAGGTGTTCCCCTATACCAACATGCTGGAAGGCCTTTACGATGTTGCCAATACCATCCCTTTCGTCAAAATCACCGAACAGCCCATCGAGCTTAAAATCCCCTGGCTTTCTGCCGCGGAAATTTACAGTTTCATCCGTGAACTGGAGCATTGGGTCATGTACTACAAGCGCGAGTTTGAACGCGTGAAGGACATTTGGCAAAAGCTGATCGCCTGTGAAAAAGATCCCGATGACACGGCGGCCATGCAGGCCACGAAATGCGTGGCAGGCAAAATCGCCTCCATGATCCTGGTGGATTTCGACAAGACCCTGAAAAGCATCCAGGAGAACATCGAAGTCCTGCGCTCGTACCTTGCCTTTCCAAAAAAATTCGTCAAATTCAAGCAGGAACTCCTGGATTACGTACGCGCCATAGCGTGTTACCTGGATACGTTCGGGCAGCTCCTTGGAGGATGGCTGTCAAAAATACACCAACAAATCGTTGCCTGGGCGGAATTGATCCTGACAATCAAATACATCGTCGAAAATATCAAAAAACTTTTCGATCTTTTCCTCAATTTTGATACCAATTGCACCATTTGCACCAACGAACGCTGGGCCAACTGGGGCTGGTTCCTGCTCCTGGGGCTCATCTTGCCCGAAATTCCCATAGTGCAGTTCCCCAAATGGCCGGACATCGTGCTCGATTTTTCGAAGATAAGCGGCGCCATCAATATTACCTTGCCGGTCATCAGTATCCGTCCAACGCCCATACCTCTGCCGCCATTGCCCTATATCCGCTTGCCCGATCTCCCCAACATCAGCCTGGCTTTGCAGTTGCCGCCCATCCCTATCCTCCCGCGGCTTCCGGAGTTGCCGGACCTTCCGCCGCCCCCGCCCATCCCAACCCTCAAACTGCCTTCCCTGCCGCCTCCGCCCAAGCTTCCGGATATCGCCAAGGCGTTCCGCCTCATCATCCCGCTCATTGAAAAAATCCTGCAGGTCTGGTGCCTTCTTAAAAAAGCCTTGTCGCCCATTCCTGAATCCATGCTGAACGACCAGATCACGATGATGACGAACCGGCCCATGTACCTCATCCCGCTCGACCTCATTAAGATACAATTACCGAATATCGCGCCATTCGATTTAGGGTTCAATGAAATACGCATCGAAACCACCATTTATCTCGGCCTCCGTATCACCGCCATCATCAAACCGTTGGAAGAAATGTCCGCGACATACAATGGCTGGATCGAAGCCATTCCGAAAAAGATGAATGAAGCCTACGCGGCATGGCTGAAATACACGGAACAAATAGTCCAGGAGCAGATCGATAAATTTCAGGCTGAAATGGACAAGGCGGCGCAGTTGGCTTCAGAGGGCTGTTACGAAGTCGACGAGAAAACGGGCGAATGCAAAAGCTCCATCCAAGGCGCGATTAATGAAAATATCGGCAAGCCCCTGGAAGAAGCGGATCAGGCGATGCGCGACAAGGAGGCGGCGATGCAGAGGAAAGCCGATGAGATCATGCCCACCTGGGATTACGACGGGTACGTGAACGCCTTTGATGATGCGCAGAAATGGTGGAAGGAGAACAGGGGATCTATTGATAAGAAAATAAACAAATTCTTCGACGAGAACGCGGACATACTCCATATCATCAATCTGGTCGCCATTCCTTTTGCCGGCCACATTGAACTCTTAAGTGAGGGGAAGCTCAAGGGCCTGACGGACCAGGAAACGAAGGCCATTGACAAGGGAATGGAGGAATGCGCAGCCGACATGGACGCGTGCTGGAAGGGGACACAGCCACAGTCTTACCTGCCTCCTCAGGGAAAACTTCTGGCCCGGCGGGAAGAGGCGTCTGTAAAAAACCAGGCGGATGAAATTGTGGGGCTCCTGAACCAGATCCAATCCTCTATCGATGAAGTGAACAAGGCCGGCCCCGTGGATTACCGTGAAATCAAGGAAGCCCTTGGCGTTCCCGATTACAAGCTCCCGAACGGCCCCACGGAAGTGGAAAAGCTGCAATGGATGCGCCAACAGCTCCTGGCCTACGGCGATGGCCTTGAAAAAGAAGTGAAGGAAATGAAGAACGTGAAAGACCTGTACGCGTTGGCCAAAGTGAAGCCTCTCGCCGTTTCCCCTTACGCGCTCGCCAATGCGCAGTACGCGCCCGACCAAAATGAAGACGGCAGCCGCGTGTTTACCAGCGCTATCGGTTCACCGGACAGCCTTAAGAATCTGGTTGCCATGAATCCTAGTGGGACTCCAAGCGGAATGGCGGCCGAACTTAGCCAAAAGGTTGAAGAGCTTAACAAAACCATTAAAAGCCAAGTCAGCGCCCAGGGGGGCGCGTCAACCGATTCACCCGAACAATGCCATGGCTTATGCCTTCCGGATCCTGTAACAGGGCAACCGTCGCCTTTCGCGCCGAAGCCTGAAAACGCCATCCTTTCCGAAATCCTTTTTGTGCCGTACGGCACCGCGGGCAAGAGCCACGCCATCGTCAGTGACGGCGATTCATTGTATTTCAAACGCAACCTCTCCATTCCCGAGATCCTGAAAGACAACATGGCCCAGCCCGTTGAAAACCGGATTATCGAACTCGACGATTCCTTCATGGGACAGCTCGGCCAATCGCCTTACCTTAGGGAAGCGCCCGATATGCTCCAGGCGGCCCTCGCGGAGAACGGCAATTCCACTTTCCGCTGGCGCGAAAGCACGAACCCGAAAGTTTATGGGTACGGCATGGAATTGGAACGCTCTATCCAGGGTTTTGAGGCCGACCGCCAAGCCAATGGGCTGCCCGATGTGAAATTCGTGCTCCTGCCGCCGGATGAGAACGGCGCCCCGCCCCCCGTGCTCGCGGATGGCAATCCCGTCCTCTTCGAAACGCTTATCACGAGCGTTAAAGATCCCGAGCAGGCGAAAGAACGGTTTGGGGTCACTCCGCCCAACATCATCACCAACGCAAAGCAGGTCGTTTTCCCCACCGTAAACAACGCCCGCATTACTCTGGGTGACAACACGGCCGTTTATTTTGGCGCCTACACGAACACGTCCTATAGCGTAAAAATGAAAAACGGGTTTTACCATATCAAAATAACGTGGTTCGATAAAGAGGGGGGCGTATCCACTTACACGCAAAACGAACTCCTTTATCCGCAAGCCTACGCGGCCGCGGCGCCGCCCATGGATATCGCTTTCGATAAGGTTTATTACATGCCGGTGTTTAAAGGCAAGGTGATCCGGGCCAGCGAAATTTTCACCGATTTGGCCGGCGCTTATCAATATTACTGGTACGTAGACGTTCCGCCGCCCGAGGAGGCCAAGGAGCCTTCGGCGTCCAATCTGGCCCTTACCTTCGCCTCGCAACTCTCGCCGGTTGTCAGTGGCCAATTGGCGCTCGGGCCGCAGGAAAAGCCAAGGGAAATTTATATCAAACTCGTGGCGACACAGGACATCAACGACCCGCATTTCAAACGGTATGAAAAAACGTTCAAGGTGGTTGCTTACGTCCCCAAAATCACGCTTGAAGAAGGCCCCGTGAAAGAAGGGGTGGTGAAAGGGAAACTGGAACCCGATTCCCAATCCCCCGCGGATGATTTAAGCGGAATCCCCTTCAGTGTTTTCCGCAAGCGTTGGGGCACATGGAAAAATATGGCGCTCCAGGTTTTAAGGAAACCGGAAAGCGAACGCACGCAACCATCCCCCGCCGACAAGGTGATAAGCGAACGGCGGACGTACAAGGATAATTATTACACTTCCGGCGCCGATGGCAGTTACGCCATCACCGGATTCAATTTCGATGATCCAAGCCCCATCGTCCTAAAGGACAATTCAGGAAACGCGTTCGCGCGCGTCCTTCCCGGCTCGGGCCGTGTGCAGATTTTGCAGGAAGGGTACCGCCTGGATCCCCTTCCCGCCACACCCGTTCTGCCCACGCGGATCGTGATTATAAAAAACAAAACCGATGAACTGATGGGCAATGTCTATTACGTGCCGGACAGCAATACCGATATCGTCCTTCAGGCGGAGCCATTAACCTCCAAAAATATTTCAGGCATCGGCGTTACCGTGGGTGACGCGAATCCGCAAGATGACGTCATTGCCCAGAATATCCCCGGCTCCGCTCCAAGCGAGCCCGGTGGCGCGGCGATTTACAATAAAACCCCGCCCCAAAAGAACGTGGCTATTGTTGGCACTAACGGGGCGATCCGCCTGATGCAGGCCGGTTACACGTTGCGCATCAAAAATGAAGCGGATACGGAGGAACCGTTCATTTTTCAGATCGTGGACGGGAAAGGCAATCCCGTTTATGACGTTTATATCGAAACCGATTTCAACAGCCTCAACGTCAAACAGGGGCAGGTCATGGATGGACGGGGCGTGAAGATCGGGTTTGTGGAACCTCCGGAAAGGGCCGTCGCTTCACTTGTCGTTCAAAATGCGCTCGCCGCAGAGGAACCAAAAACCCCTGACATGGCGAACCCCTTCAAGGATTTGGATAAGGCCCATCCGTTTTACAAGGAAATCCTTGAACTTTATAAGCGCCGTGTGGTTAAAGGTTACGAAGACGGCACATTCCGCCCCGATGTAAAAATCAGCCGCGCGGAATTCGTCAAAATCGCTTTAGGCGTCACGGGCTGTTACGATTGCACGAATCCCACGGAACCCCAACGCGCTAAATACACGCCCAACGCCCCTTTCCCCGACGTCCAACTGCCCGCGTGGTATTACTTCTGCGTCGCCATCGCCAAAGAACTGACCATGGTCACGGGTTACGGTGACGGTTTTTTCCGCCCCGAAAAGAATATCAGCCGCGCCGAAGGCGCGGCGGTGCTCCTCCGCCAATCCGGCATAGAAATGATGCAAGCGCCTGAAAAAGCGTTCATCGATGTGCCCGATTACGCCTGGTACAAAGATTACGTTTATACCGCCGTGAAAATCGGTTTGGTCAAAGATCATTTCGGCTATGTGTTTCCCGATGAAGAGATCACGCGCGGCGAATTCGCCTTCATGGGCCTGGGCGTCGCGGACATCAAGGATTGCCATGAAAAAGATTCGGATAAAGACGCGATGCCGGATTATTGGGAAATGCAGAATAACCTCGATCCGCAAAATGCCGCCGACGCGGCCACGGATACCGATTTTGACGCCTTGACCGCCGTCGATGAATTCCGCAGGGGAATGGACCCCAATAACGCCGATTCGAACGGCAATGGCATCATCGACAGCAAAGAGCCTTTCCCCGCCGTTCCCTCCGAAGCTATTCCCCCCGCGGGAATTTGCCCCTGCATCGACAATCCTAATAAAAACGACACGGATAAAGACGGGATCCCCGATGTCTGCGACGATGACATTGATAGCGACGGCGTCCCAAACGAACTTTGTCTTTTTGACAAAGACGGCCTTGTGGATGAAGCCAAGGCCAAGGCCAGCAAAGACAATTGTGTCTTCATCGTGAACTCCGACCAGGCGGACAGCGACCAGAACAGCGTGGGCGATCCCTGTGAAGCGGCCGATGCCTGCCCCACAGTCCCTGAAGATATCGATGGCGTCCATGACCAGGACGGTTGTCCCGAAGTGTATGACAACATCCCCGCGGAAACGCCCGGTGTGTATGTGGCTCCCGGCCCAGCCTGCGATTTCATCGACAAGGAAGCGGATCTCGCCAAAGGCGATAAAATCATGACGGCGGTCACGGATGTGGATACGCACAGCACAATCTTTGAGTCGAGCCAGGAAGCCGAATACGTGCCCGTTCCCTAATTTTCACCAATGAAAAGGAAAATTTTTCTCATCATCATTCTCTTCTCTCTCCTTACAGCCGGGCTGTTCACCTGGCAAAGCCGCACGTATTCCAAGCCGGATGCGGCACTCCAGCTTTGTGAGGAGAACAAGCTCTATCCCTCCGCTTGCGATAAGGCCTATTGCAGGACCATGGCGATTTTGGAAAACGCGTGGACCACCAACCTTGCCTCGATCACGGAGCAGGAAAAGCCCGCGAGCAGCATGGTGGACGACGCCTTCGAAAGTTTCCGCACGTACCAATGCTGGCTCGATTACATCTGCGAGATTGTTACTTATAGCGGAACATCGCTACCCGAACAGGCTCCCAAAAACGGGCTGACCCACGACCAAATTACCCAATTGCCGGGTTGCCAGAAGATCGAGGACGTTGGGCTCCCCGCGGGATGGGAAGCTTTTGTGGCGGGCGTGGAACGCCTGATGAACAAACAGAACATTTTCTCCCAGCGCAACAAATTCCTGCCAATCCCCGAATGCTATGTGCCTACGGATACCGCCAATCCGGTAGCGATGATTGTCAGCAATTACGACAGCTGCCGCGCGGAGGTCGATCGGCGTTTCGGATGCGGCAATTCCGAAGAGAGCCTGAAAGATTGTGCTAAAAAATCCAGCGCCATGCTGATTTTGGAAACGGCTCTGAAGCGTGCGCACGCGGACCAAAAGGCCCGTGTTTTGGAACAAAAGCTCGCCAGCATTATCACCAAAATGCTCCTGATGGAAAACCACGCCGCTTACATGACCGAAAAATTCTTCACGTTAGACACCCTTCACCCCTGTTATGCCAAGCACTGCGATTAATCCCCGCCCATGAAGCTAAAAAAACTCATCACCGTCCTCGTCCTTGCCGCCCTGGTTTCCGGTTTCGCGCCGCCCCTCCGCCAAACCCACGCGGAAGAGATCGCGCGGCCAACAGAACCGGAACAAAATTGCGAAAAGTTGAAAAAGGGCATCGATTTCGCGGGGACCCAGCAGAAGATCCAGGAGCAACTGGATAAAGGGGAACTCACATTCCCTTTTGCCAAATTCAATGAACTTTTTGGCGTCGCGCGCGACAATTACCACGCCTATG
>Ga0315284_10004062_pt1 | contig 20799 bp, 62 predicted proteins | sample YL17G09_16_MG_FD_203696 | JGI IMG/M metagenome (GOLD analysis project Ga0315284, IMG submission 203696) | Sediment microbial communities from Yellowstone Lake, YNP, Wyoming, USA - YL17G09_16 | ecosystem: Environmental > Aquatic > Freshwater > Lake > Sediment | place: USA: Wyoming | collected...
CGTGTAATTAAAGGAGAACTTGGATTATTAATCATTAATGGCATGTCAGCAGATCCAATGATAGGTTATACATGTGAGGTGATTTAAATGGGTACACGTGGAGTATTTGGGTTTCATAAAGATGGTGTAGACAAAATTATGTATAATCATTATGACAGTTATCCGACAGGTCTTGGGGAGCAGGTACAGGAATTTATTAAAAAGCATGATGTGGGAGAACTGGATATAATTTTTGATCGTATTGTAATGATTGATGAAGATAGTATTCCGACCAGCCAGCAGATCGAGGAATGTGAACCATATGCTGATTTGTCAGTAAGTAGCCAATCGACTGCTGACTGGTATTGCTTGCTTCGTAAAGCTCAGGGTGATCTTGAGGCGTATGCTAGTGGGTTGAAGTACATGATTGAAGGTGCGGATTCTCTGAAAGATTCATTATTCTGCGAGTGGGGGTACGTGATAAATCTTACAACCAACAGGCTTGAAATTTATCGCGGCTTCCAGAGAGAATCGCAGGAGAACCGTTATAAAATAACAAAAGCCGATGGCGGTTATTTTAATTGTGCATTAATTCGTGAAGTGCCATTAACACAGGTGAAGAATTTTAATATGCAGAAATTTGAGGATGAAATTTCACAGCAGGAGGATAAATCATGAAAGACAGGATTACATTTGTAGATGGGTCTACCGGGATTTTCAAAAATCTGGTAGTGATGGAAGGATGTTCATTAGTGCAGGCAATCGATGATGAGACAAATAAAAATACGTGCATACCAATGGCACGTATTCACAAATGGGTAGAGATCTGATTTGATACTGGTAGATGATCCAACAAGGTGATACCAATTCGGAGGTAGCTAAAATGACAATAGTTTTAAAGACGCCCGAAGGTAAAAAAGTAGTTGTAGATATTGTTAAGGATAATTGTTTGTACGAGGCTCCACATAATCCGCCAAATACCGGCACACGTTATACATCTGGAGTGGATTTGTATGCACATAAGGCGCGATCTGGTACAATATATTATTATTCGTATTCATGGTCAATGTGGGATGGAACTGAAGTAGAGTTCTGCTTGATGACTGATGAAGAAATGAAGAACGCACTTATTGATTGTGCTAGCGAGGCCGGGCACAGATGGATGTCTGATAGCGAGCGGGAAGACATTGAAACTTATTTTCCCGGTATTTTCGAGGAAGATGCTTAAGGAAAATCTGGATCGCAAAGCTTAAATGCTTTTAGATCTTAGTAATAGTAGTGCGATAGGATGAACCAGCAGACATGGAAAATGAGTGATTTGGTTGGCAGACCTTTGAACGATTCTGTGTGGTGTACTGGCTGGCTGTTAGCATGCATCGAAATCCCTTGCGAGTGCCGTGTGCAGGTGCGATGAACAGGAATGGTAATTCATACACGAGATATGCGTGTATAATGGATTACCAAAATTTAATACACGGAGGAACAAACTATGGCGATTAAGTTTTCAAATGATATTCTTGTAAATGCAAATAAGCTATGTAGAAACATTGAAAATATTTTTAACTCTGGAGATTATGACATCGAAATGGATGTGGAGAGTTACACTGGGAAAATTTCTGATATGGATGTCGATGCACCCGATATTGATACATCCGACTTTGATGACGAGTAATTTTTATTAATTTTTTTGCATATGATAATGGTCAGCATATTGTTATATGATTTAATGGAGTGATGTTTTTTGAGAATGACCGAACAACAGTTTAAACAATGGATGACTGCCAAGACAAGGCAGTATATATGGCTGATATTACGTACAGATCCTAACCGTGTAAAAATATCCTTTTTATCAAAGTTTCATTGGAGGTTCAAGCACTCGCATGGTATATGTGGTAGTCAACCCCGGCGTATCTGGTATAGGACAGATTATATTAAAAATGGATGGGATTGTGATGAGAAAGCTTTGGAGAATCTTGTTATACATGAGGTATGCCATCTTAAATACAGTGGGCACGATAATGTATTTTTTAATGAATATAAGCGGTGGAGTGGTGACGATTTCATAAGCAGGTGGCACAACGGAATAGCGGATAACGGAAAATATGTATCTAATGTGGTTGGGTTACCAAACTTATAAATTCTTTCGAGAACAATGTCACTGGAGATGATTAAATGGCACAGATAGTAATTGATACAAATAAGATTGTGGAAAAAGTAAGTTTATTACTTGCGGTTGTGGGATTAATAGCTATAGTAATTATAACAGGTTTTGGTGTTATAGGTTATATAACGCATCAGGATATTCCAGTAATAACAACTCCTGTGGTGACCGCTCCCGCATATCCGACTGTGTTTACATTTACGGTGCTGTCAACTACAACAAGTAATGGGCGGTATCAGGCAACAACGACTGGCGGAAATATTATGTATTTCGCAGATTATATGACATGGAACAGAATGTATCCTCAGTATACATATACGGCGACACTTATAGGAATGGATGGTATTGGTTATAAAGTTGGTACAGTGAATCTTATCAGTACTAATGATAATTATTACACTCATCCGACTACACGTTATACTGATCTTCCAAGTTATTGGCGTTATGGTGGTAAATTTTATCAATGTGATACAACAGCATGTGATCCTATGACGTATAAACAGATTGCGGGAGAGTATGTAAACGAGGGGCGACCTCCGAGACCTATCAGAGGATGAAATGAGAACGCTTGAAGAATTAACTAAAATTGCGAATGATAATGGGTTGAGTTTGTACCAGACACAAAGGTTCATTGAATTTGCAAGACTCTGGAAAGGTGGAAACGAATCGGATTGTGGATATTTACATGAGTGGGCATCGCGGTTTAAGAAACAATGCGAGTATGTGATGGCTGATAATGCTACCCGCAGATTACTTGTGAAAGTAGATGGCAAGCTGGCTGCATATGTGTGTGAGGGTCAATACCGTAGACTCGATTGGTGTGATGAGAGTGTCAAAGATGAAGTTGATAATGTGCGCGGGATGATGAAATGAGTGAGACACAATTCATTGATCTGACATTTCCGAATGGTGAAACGTGGCGTATTACTGCATATCCGATTGCAGAAGAACGCGCATATTTTTTTATTGATTCTTCTGTGTCAGATTATGAGAAAGTCGTTAAGAGTGAAATTGATTATGTATTGAGTCCTGATGGATTTGATGAATTAATTACATATATTGAGCAGTATGGGGAGTGGAATAGTTTTAAGAAAATTCTTCTTAAAAGAAAATCTATATCTCCGTCGTATGATGAATGGTTATTAGCAGGGCAGTTTAAGAGTGAGGTGGGTTGAATGATGAAAGAAGATCTTATAACAAAGATGAAATATGGTTTCAAAGCAATGATTATCATCCCGTTGGGTGTGTTGTTCGGGATCGCTCCGTTGTGTATAAGTATTATATTGGGTAGTATGGGTGTTTTATCAGTGGGGTTTGCGGGCTCTCTATTGATTTTCTTAATTACATATGTGTGGGCATTTGTTATAGCAATTCCGATAATATTACATTATGTTCCGTCTTGGTTGGCCGGGTGTGAGTGAGTAAATGACGAAAGCGTGCCTTGTAAAAGAGATGGGAAAAGGTGTTAGATTTATGGTGGGTGCATTTGTGCTTTTACCATTGCTATTGTTATTTTCATTGGTTCCGGCAGTGATATATTATATTATAGTTTCATCTGGGGTGTGTGTTATAAGTATCATTGGTGTGATCAGCACATTTGTTATTTCAATCGCGTGGTTGCAGATTATCGCATTTCCGGTAATTACATGTTATTTTTCTAATTAAGAACGGGAGAATTATGATCGAATTTGAATCTACTGATTGTCCGCGATTGAATTATGAATTACTTGTAAAAATTTTTCCTGATACTGGGACATTAAAAAATACTATTGTCACAACTATCTGGAATGATGACAGGCTCTTGCGGAAAGATATTAAGGATATTGCGATTATGTTACTGGATGAACTTAAACGAGGCTGATGATGAAACCGATTAAATTGGTTAATATTTTTACTAAACGAGTTGATGATGATAGTGGTCTGGATGATCTTATGACTGAATACAATATCATCTATGATTCAGAAACTGGTGAAATTCCAATTGGTTTAAAAATTATTAGTTCGTGCCAGTACGATCAATCAAGTGCTATTCAATAACCCCTGCCTAAAGACAGGGGATTGCAACTTAGGGTCACCTGAGTAACAGGTAACACAATTCGTTGCTGTTTGGAGAAGTTTGTTTGCTCGTAAGCAAGCCTTATTCTCACCGGTCTATTGAAGAGACCTCTACTGATTATCTCCTTCACAGGAGAATCACCAGCTACATTTCTAATATGGTTTATACTACTATTAACATCGGCATTTATTAGTTGTCCGGTGATACTTTTGTATAATCCAACATTATACAAATTCTTTGACAGGAAACAAAGAGTGTCAACTATCTTAAACTGGGTTTTATTTAACCGCGCATAAGTTGATACTGTTTGTCTTACCATACGTTAATATATTAGACTTCGTTGTATATAAAGTAGGTGATCACCTTTGATGTTCGGGCAATTCCTCCCAACTTAAAATGGAGTTTTTACACTTATTCAATTGAATCGATTAGGTTAAATACCTTGACTTATATAGTATTTAGAATGGAATCTATTAAAATTTTAAGAGGTGAACAACGTGAGGCAATTCCTCTCACAGCTAAAGCAGTGAGTTTCCTTGCGCTCATATTATGACGGACGATATGGAGGAGTGGCAACCCGCTGGTGTGGTTTTATATACTGAAGCGGATCATATTCCACGGTTAAAAATTGTCACAAAAGAGCATACATATGAAATACAGGCATGTAAATTTGATCCAATTATGCAGGTATTTGCATTACTTGTAGATGGTGAATTTCAGGCATCGCGGTATGATTCGCTTGAACGGTTGATGAAACTTGATGAAGTCAGTCGTAGTGCATATTGTAGTGAGAAGGAGAAAATGCTTGCAGATCAGATTGAAGTATTAAAACAACAGGTGACATTAATCATGGAGGAAAAAATGAGAGTGGAGCAGAATTATAATGATGCAAAAATGATCATGTCCGGGGAGAGATAATATGTATTATCTTGTGAAATTGCAACATCATCATATCACTGAGGACTTTGGTACAATCGATTGTAACGATCCATATGATCATTATATTGGTGATACTGTTGAAAGGACGAATCTGCGATTTGTAGTTATCGAGGATAAAAAATTTGAGGAACTTTGTGATACGTTTATTCCTGATGATCCATATGATTACGAGGATGTAATCGTGATGTGTGAATTTTTTCATGATCATGAAGTAAGACGGTTTCTCAAGTGTATGAAGGAGTTGTCAGAATGGAATGTTTTAATGTGAGGTAGTTATGAAAAATTTTCAGGTGATTTATCAAGTGATAGATGTGTATGAATTACTGATAGAGCATAGTACTGATTTGACTGAAGAAGAGGCGATAGATTTTTTTCATAATGCATATGTTAGTAGTAATATTGCCGACGAAGCAGAGTGTTTAAAACATGGTGTTGAAATTATAAGAATTAATGATTTTGGTGAGAGAGATGGTGATTAAACGGTATATCAAGCATGGGAATATGATTAAATGTATAGAGAGCACGGGTCATCTTGTCGGTGCGGAGGGTAAGATTATTAAGGAGACGAAGACAATGTATTGGGTGAATTTTATAAAACCAAGTGGGTACAGGCAGGAGACCAGCGTGAGGAAGGATTCGATTGTGGAGAATGTATGAGTATGCAAAAGACGACTGATCTTCCTTTCCATGTACCATTGGCAGAACGTATGAATGATGTACATGCCGTAGCCATGAAACTTAAAGATGAGAGACTTAAAGATATACGTAAATGTGTCCAGTGTAATATGGATCTGCATGATGGGCAGGGCGTTTTTACCTATGAGCAACCAACAGGATCTAATATGTATTTTTGTTCTTCAATGTGTGCAGGAGAATGGTTTATTAGTCGTGAATGTGTGAAAGAAATTTTTCGTGAAAATGGGCGAGGGATGATTCCATGAATGATACATGCAATTATATGTTAGATGGTCGGGGCGGTCTCAATTTTATTATAAATGATCTTGAATATTTTAATACCGATATAGATTATAATGAACAGTTTGTAAAATTTGACAAGATTATGACTGATTTATATGATTTTGCTGATTACAATTGTGTATGGATTAATGTGTGATAATTATGAGTGGGCTTCCTGTTGATTATGAACGGCATGGTAATACTATTTATGCTAAGAAGACAGGTTATATGGGACGTATAACCGGGGAAACTGATACACACATTATGGTCAAATGGTTTTATAATCCAAAAAACGGTCTCGGTATTGAGAATAAAGAATTCTGGAGAGAAGAAGTTGAGGTGTTTGATGGAGATAAATAAACATAAATTTCTTAAGTTCATGATAGATGAAATTGAGCGACAGCAAAAAGAGATGTATAAAACCAATGAGGGAAAAAAACTTATATCGGTATTGATAGAAATTTACACACTCATATCAAATGGAAAGTTTGATGTGTACCGTGGAGATGAAATATCAGATGAGATTAATCGTGTGCATGCACAACATTATGAGTATAGGACCGGAATTGAATATTATAAAGGAGCTGGGGAATGAAGTGTCCATATGGTAATCACCAGATGGAAGAAGTTGATCGTGAGGATCAATTAAGTGCAGATTATAATGAATCTGCGATAGAGATTGTATATTCATGCGATCATTGTGAAAAATGTATAGTAATGAGGTTGGAATTTGAAGGATTATATGATGAGGATGATAATCCGGTGGAGGTTTTATGAGAACGTTTAAGGTAGCAATCAGGACAAGTGAAGAAGTATCAGCAAATAATATGGATGAAGCATTTACTATTGCATGTAAAACAATTCTCCGTGAGCTTGGGGTAGCGAATGTAAATGATGAAGTTGTTGAGCGAATGGAAGAGCGGTTTACTTATACAGTGGCGGGCAAAAAGGAGTGAGTATGTATAAATTTTGTATGTTTAGTACTGGAAGTCATTTTGATTTGGAAAATGCGATGAATGTGATTAATAATGATCATGGTGTTATTCAGTTTGTAGAGTCCAACAGGTATAACATGTATATTATCTATGAGGTTGAAGGAGTTGGGTCATAATGGTAAGGTATGATGCTGAAGTACGAACAGAGGCTGTAGATTTTATTGATGAGATGCTCGATGAATTTATAGAAGCCATGCAAAACGAGAGTGATTATTTTTTTGAGGGTGATGTTGAAGATCGATTTTTTGAAAATGTAGGCGACAGATCATATACATTGACTGATGCTGCATTTGTTATTGAGAATAGTGATAATGTTGAGACGGATTCCGGGTTATGGGAGGGTCAGGAACCGGCTGAAGCATTGGAGACTCAGGCAGCATTTACTTTTTCGAATGATGTACGTTCTGAGGTAGAAGAAATTTATGAGAGTGTGAAATCAGAATATGATGAAAAATATTCTGAAATTTGTGACGAACTGGAGGCAAAGCATTTTGATGAAGAAGATTATGAGCCTTCTGAAGATGCCATGGAAGCTGCTTCACAATTTGCAAAGGAGTATTTTCAGGAAGAGTATCATGAAAAGACGGAAGTAATAAAGAACACGGGTGATAAAATCCGGATGATTGAACGATATCTGGATCTTGGTAACCACGCTTCTTCGTGGAGTGGATATTCGTGTGGTAGTTCATATATTGACTCTCGTTGTGGTGTCGGGTTTGGTATGCCCGAAATTCATGATTATGTAGAATTTGATCATATGATTGCGAAAGCTATTCCTGATATCAATGGGAAAGGTAAGAGTGAAATCAGGAAATATCTGGAAGATCTTAAGAAGATTTAATCACTATATTTTTATAGTATTGCGGAGAATATGATAATATGACTTCAAAAAAGGATAATCCAAGAAACCATGTAGTGTATAATAATAGTGAATTGAATGTAATGAGAAAACATCTTAAGGAAATCGCTATGCTGTCAAATAAAGGTGAGTACCCGAAGTATGAAATAAATAAACTTGCCACGATGATTGAGCTTGGCGGAGAGACTGTAGAGCATTACCTGAAGCTGGTGGAATGATGGCTCGCCATGTTATTGCACGATGCACGAACGGTAAAATTTTGCGTTATAAGATTAACGAGGAAGATCACCGTATTCGTATCGGTGGTGTTGGTTTTCGTGAAATGGCAAGAGTTATAGAAACAGTTGAAGATGCTATAAATGTAATGAAAATTATACCGATTCCCGCTCCAATTATGGATGTAAGGATTGTCGATGACACTATTGAAGATATCCACCAGTATCTGGAGTGATTTAATTGGATTATGATGAAGTAGAAAGATTAGTAAGAAAACGGGCAAAGGAAATCGCTGGTGTAACAGATTTAATTGTTAAATTTTCAAATCTTATGAAAAAGAGTCACGCTCTTTGTTATTGGCAGGAGACACCTCAGGCTATTCATTTAAACAAAGCATTTATTAATTTAAATGAGGATAATTACACGGTGTTGAATGAACTTATTATTCATGAATGTGTGCATCTTATACCGGGTCATAATCGTCATAATAAAAGATTCTTTGAGAAATGTCGTAGTTTTGGTATAGAGCCATGGGGGTATAGTGAGAATTATAATGGTATCAAACCATTGTTTTCTGCATATTGTACTCAATGTAACAGAGTGAAAAGATATTATGCAAGGCCGAAAGTTAAGAAATGTAAATTATGTAACGGATTGTTAAAGGTTGTTGAAAATAAGTGATGAGTTATGAGTGAAGAAAAAATTGTTCATTATAGTGTTGATCCAGAGGGTGTTGTTTCTTTGGCAAGACAACGGTACTGGTTTGAAGATGCTAAACAGCATGGTGTGAATATATTACGTTGTTTTATGGGAATTGAATCATATCAGATTACGAGGATTCTTGAAGGTGATGCAACGGTTTCAGAACAGGATAATAAATATTATTATAATGAGATTGCTGATGATGATTTTAAAAATAAACTGAAAATGTATCTGGAATATCAAAAATATAAGGATTTAGAAGAATATATGTTTTTGGGAGGGATCAGGATCCATAAAAATCTTATTGAAGAATATTGTGATCATGTTGTCAAGAGACTTCGGGATACCATGAAAATGACAGCGGCTGGTTGTATGTTCGGGCCTACGGATATAGATGAAATTCTTGGATTGGAATACAGGAGAAAGGAACTTCATGATGCAATACTTGATGACGTTGGTATTGATCGTAATGCATCAGATAATGCATCTAGAGATTTTAAGGATGCATTGGATGAATATGTAGATGCGCGTGCCGGTACGCTTATCAGCAGGCCATTTGACAAAATTGATATGAGAGATCTGGAGAGAGAACTTGCCTCTAAACAGAATGAGAAAACTATTGCGTGTCTGGACAGGATGATGCAGGTAAAGGAGAGCGTGGAGCGATTGATGCGAAATGATCCGTCTTGTTCTTGAAATGCCTGATGCAATGTATGAAAAATTCAAAACCGGGTTCAGGATTGGTGGATTGTTTGAATTTTCATTTAATAATCTGGCACAATATGGTATAAATATTGTGGATTGTAAATATTGTGAGGATAAGAAATGATTAAGATTAGTGCAGAGACGCGTGAAATGATCGTATGGTTGTTTAATAAATTCGGGGACCGGCCATTTGCATTTGATGAAGTATCTGATACAATCTCCCCGACATTGTTTGAAAAATTTAAATTGAATAAATTTATTGTAATAGATGATACGTATGAATTGGATAATCCGGGTGTAACAGATATACCTGAAGGTTGGAGAATTAACTGGTCATTTGTGGGGGAAATTATTAAACGGAGGAAATATTTATGTCATTGATGCATATAACTGCTGAGCAACGTGATTATCTTAAAATCATTTATGATGTATATGAAACAAAATCGTTCCAATGGAATGATATAAAAGATCGGATGCCAAGACGTATGTTTACAGTATGTTGTAATAATAAATATATTCTTAAAACTGGTAAAAGTGATATTATTAATCACTGTGATTCCAGACAGAGATATAATGTGTATCATGTTAATAATTGGAGACTGGATCCGACATTTGTTGAGAGGGGTTGAGATGTGCCAATTATGTGATGAGATGATGAAATTAAATCGTAGTGATAAAAATGCGATGCTCGCGGTTCTTGATCACAATGTTATGATACGCTATGTGTCTACCAGTAATTGTTCGCAAGGAGTTATTGTTGTTGAGGGCATTCTGGGGCGAAGTATCACGGATACCATTAATTTTGTATGGGTGTGGTTCACAATGCAACGGGTATTTAATAAAATTATTATTGCAGAAATGAATGATCATGTTATAACATTTGATAAGGATATGCCAATGGTGAATCGTGACAGTATTGTTTGTGAGGGGGATAGAGGGGCGATGTTATGTCATTGATACATATAACGACTGATCAACGGAATTATCTTAAGATTATTTATGATATTTATGGAACAAAATCGTTCCAGTGGAATGATATTAAGGATAAGATACCGAGGCGTGTATTTATTGTATGTTGTAATAATAAATATATTCGTAAAGATGGTAAAGGCAAGTATATACGACAACTCCCTGATAGTGGAAAAACAAAAATGTCACATGTTAATAACTGGAGACTTGATACAGTATTTGCAGAGCGGTGGGTGCAGCAGGGGTATTGGTGAAAACATGAATGACGATCTCGTTAAAGAAAATAGGATACCTTCGGGGAGGGGATTTTGATGAGTGAATATTGGGTTTCATATTTTCAAGATGGTGGGTGGCACAAGTCCTCGTATCACGAAGCAGAATGTTTCGCATTGGACGAAATAAAACGCTTACAAAGATTTGGTTACAAAAAAAGAGATTTGAAACTTACAAGAACACTGACAGAGGAAGTGGATTTTGATGACTGATTATGAATGTCAAACGTGCGGCGGGGTTGTCACTCATCTGATGTGTGATAAGTGTTATTGGAATAACATTACAAATACCCTGCAAGAAGAATTGAAAGCGGAGAGGGAGAGGGTGTTGAAAGAACTTAAAGAAGATTTACACAACCGATTCATCTCATCATCGGGCAACCAGTGGTCAAAAGGTAGAAATTCGGGGTTGCTTGAATGTTGTAACATCATTGATGAATCTCTGCGGAGTGAACCATGAAATATCTTGGATACTTCAAGAATGAATTAGAAGCATACACGGCATATCGTGTGGCAGAGGCGGTGTTGGTTGATGGCAGATGATTTGTTCATAATCACGGACGAACAGTTGCATCGACTTGCATATTTTGCAGATATGTTAGATGTTAAATCAGAAATCCGTTCCCGCACACTCTCTGATGAATTAGAGGAATCCTACAAAAACGGATTCAATGACGGACATGTAGAGGGATTACCGCGTCCACCCTGCGAGGAATGTGTCTATCAGGCACAGTCGGCAGGACACGATGCGAAGGTGGCGAAAGCGGAGAGGGAGAGTTGCGTTGTAGCAATTAAAAAAGAACTGAACGACACGGATCCTAATTGGAAAGGTATGAACAAAGCGATTAAAATTATAGAATCTCTGCGGGGCGGGGTGAAAGAATGACTGACTATGTGATAACAGAAGAACAGTTGCATCGACTTGCATATTTTGCAGATATGTTAGATGTTGAATCAGAAATCCGTTCCCGCCCACTCTCTGAAGCAATCTCATCTCAACGTCACGGTTGTCTCACCTGTTTTGATCACACATGCCCGGTATGGCAAACGGCAGATCAGAACTGTTGGAAGTCTGAAAAAGACGCATTGAAATGTCAAACGTGCGGCGGGGTTGTCACTCATCCGATGTGTGATAAGTGTTATTGGAATAACATAGAAAATACCTGTCAGGAAGCATTGAAAGCGGAGAGGAATAAATTGGTTGTCGAAATGCTATCAGCAATACCGAATGAAGGTATGGCGGTGTGGGAAGAAAGAGGATATTTAAAATTCATCAATTCGTTCAGGTGTTAAGCATGAGTGACAAAAATGCAGCGCGAACTAATATTAAATATTTACCATGTTGTCACGGAGAATTTGACTGCAAGGATAAAGGAAAGGAATGTATCCACAAAAAGACTTGTACAGAACTACGGGGTGAAGCATGAGTGACAAATTCATAATCACGGAGGAACAGGTTGGACAGGCGTTAGAGAACGCAATAAGTTTGCCCAAAATGCACGATCTCATGGAAATTGTGTTAGCCCGTCCATTATCGGAAGCAATCGCAGAGCACAATGCGGGTGCGATTGTGGAACTGGAACGACGAGCGATAAAATGTGGTTTGCATGAAGATTATAATAAGGCTGAAACATACAACAAAGCAATAGCCCTCATTAAGAACGGAGTTGAGAAGCATCCAACTATGTGTGGATTCGGGGGACAAATAACCAGTCCGCCATCAGCACCGGGTGGAGGACTGACAGGACAAATGGAGTTGTGAAGCATGAGTGACAATCCTTGTAACTGCTCAACGTGCACCGTACCAAAGAATGTAACATACCCGAAGTGGTGTCCTGTAATTGAAGAATGGATAGCACCAAATTATCCAGAAAAAATATTCATACTGCGTAAGTGTGGTTGCCTCTCGCATCCCGGTGCAAGAGAATGGCTTATGGCTCCGGTGATTGCGGAACTGGAACGTATAGAAGATGATATTTTCATAGGAGTGTTTGAACGTGGAGCATATAGAAAAGCAATCTCCCTCATTAAGAAAGGGGTGAAGCATGAGTGACTATGTAATCAGTGAGGAAATGATACAGAAATGGGTTGAGAATGTTTATACCGCGAAAGATATTACGAGTGAAGCCCGTTCCCGTACACTCTCATTAGCAATCACAGAGCACAATGCGGGTGTGATTAAGGAGTTGGAACGGATGTCAAACCTAAATGTTGGAGCACAATACAGATATGCAATACATCAAGCAATCGCTTTAATCCGGGACGGGGTGAAGCATGAAAGTATCAGAATTGATTAAATATCTCGAAGATTGCGATCCGGATCTGCCAGTATATGTGGCATCATCGGATAGTGATTATGATTGGATGGCACTATATGCAGAACACATTTCTGTGGATTGTGTCACAGATATGAGTGAAGATTTGGATGAGCCGATGGAGAGCATGGCGTTGTGTTTAGGGGATGGGTATGATTGATTTTGTAGAATGTGAATATTGTCTATATGATGAGCAGGATTGTAATAATTGTACGATGCTGGAATTCACAGATGAGGAATATCGTGATACCTGTGATATGTGTCATGAATTTATAATCCGGGCGCAAGAAAACCCCTGCCTTTAGGCTGGGGATGAATTGCCCCAAAATAAATTTGACCGCTACGCTTAAATATATATAATTACGTAATATCTGAGTGTTTCGGTATTTCTGAATGGGCATGGAATTGTGCAACTAAAGTATTGCAATCATAACTATGATGGTCGGGAGATGTAATATGAATGGTTTGAGGTCTGAATGTCTAAAGTAAAAGTTATTTGTCCGAATCATGGGATTGTGCAGGAGATCGAAATGGCATGTATGTGGATAGGAAATCCCCCCATGCCAGAAATTGATTTCGCATTTTGTTCGAAGTGTGGTTCAAAAACAGTAATCGAGCGGGACAAAAATCTTAGTATGAGCTACATGTGGACATATAAAGATGAGTATAAAGATTCGGAAGTTAAATTCTACAGGGAGAAATATAAGAAAGAATTTGGATTAGAAAATGGTTCATGATGGCAACGGATATAAAGAGATGGGATATATTTATATTAATAAATGCTTCTTGAACATCTCATATATTCGGCTGCGCTTGCTATTATAGTTGGTATGATCTTCATGCATTATACCGGGAAGGATTTTTCATGGATAATTATTCTGATGACAATTATGCCTGATACAGATTATGTATTGAGTTGTTTCATTTTTAATTGTACTGCCACGCTACCGATCACTCATGGGGATTTTCATAATATTCTGGCATTAGTATTTTTTTCTTTATGTGCGGCATGGGCATTATCCAGAGTCGGTATACAATTTACTGATGCATTGATTTATTCTGTAATTGGTTTTGGTGCGCATCTTATAGAGGATGCATTAGTATATAAATATTTATATAATTATTTTTATCCGTTTGATGTAAAAATCACCGGGTGGGGGATTATAACGGAGACACGTGATTTATTTGGTTGGGCTGGTACTCAGGTATTATTAGTTGGAGTTATAGTATTTTGTTTGGCTGTTATTATCAGGATGTGTTATGAGGATGGATGGACGATGAGTAAGTATATTCAAAATTATCTGGATGTTGGAAAGGATATGAAATCATATATCGGACGACATATGGAGTATAAATTATGGTGAGTTGTATTATTATACCAAAAGAGTTAATTGTGGTTATAGGAAGTTTGTGGGTATTAGCATCAATTATAATATGTTATAAATATCCTCATCTGATGGATGTGGATGCGACTTATGGCAATGTTCCGGCGAGTGTTTGGATTATATTTACATTGGTTATATTTACATTGGTAATGGGGGTTGCAGTTGGAACATTGGGATTTATATTTTTGTTTATAGAGATTGTAAAATTAATGCCATGCATAATAGTCATGTAAATAGGTGAAGTTATGGTAACATATCGTGAGGCTTTAAATACATTAAGGAATGTTTGTGATGGTGCAATAACAAAAGATTGTCATGGATATAATGCAGTAGATTCCCCGATTGCTGATTCATTTGCTTCATTTTCTTTATGGAGTGAGAAGCAGCAGAATTATGTCATTAATATGCTTCGGAAATATTCGGATCAGTTATTGAATTATGATATCGTATATGCTGATCTCCAGAAAGAATCAACAAAGGAAGATAAGCAAAAAGATTTCGGGGAAGTACGTAAAGCAATAGTGCAGGTTGAACGGCCTATTCTGGACTATAAGGATAATGTTTTTACATTGAAAATACCATTCGAACATAAAGATCTGGCAAAAGATGCTGCGAGGCATTATTGGGATAACGATAGAAAGGTCTGGTGTTATCATGTAAATTCTCCGGGTGTGGTAGATGGTTTATATGACCTAATCCAGACACATAAAGAACTGGACATTGTTGTTAAACCGGCCGCAGCAGATTATATTGATACTTTTTACAAAGATAAAGCACAATTTGATAAATCTGTCAAAGAGGTGGTTTCGATCAAAGAAAACGGTGTTCCTGATGTTCCGGTACCATTATTGACAAAACTTTATGATCACCAGAAACGTGCATATCTGATTGGGGTGGCTTTGAATAGTGCAGCTCTTCTTATGGAGATGGGTACTGGTAAAACACTATCTGCGATATCAATTGCCGGGAAACGCTTTTTAGATGGGGAAGTTAAACGAGTATTGGTAATTGCACCTCTTTCGATTTTGCATATCTGGAGACAGGAGTTTGAAAAACACGCGGAGTTTCCAAATAATGTAGTTGTGCTGAATGATACACAAATGGAAAAGAAAAAGAGTAAAATTGATGAGTGTGGCAAATCTGATACACTGAATATACTTGTAGTATCATATGAGAGTGCGTGGAGGATGCCTGATGAGCTTATTTCATGGAAGCCCGACATGGTTATTCTTGACGAGAGTCAGAAGATTAAAAATAAAAAAACACGCAGATCGGAGTTTATTCATGAATTGGGAGATGGGGTGAAGTACAAACTCATATTGAGTGGTACACCTGTCACTCAAAGTCCGGTTGATCTTTACAGTCAATACAGGTTTTTGAACCGTAATATATTTGGATCTAATTTTTATTCATTCAGGAACATGTATTGTAAAATGGGCGGATTTGAAAATAAGCAGATCGTCGGGTTTAAGAATCTGGAAGAACTTATCCAGAAGGCACATTCTATAGCTTACCGAATCACAAAAGAAGAAGCTTTGGATTTGCCTGATTATACTGATGAAATTTTATATTGTGATCTTAAAGAATCTGCAAAAGCATATAAAGAGATGGATCGGGAGATGAAAGTAACGTTTGAAAGTGGTAAATGCACGGCTCCAATCTTATTGGCACAGATGACACGACTTTCACAAATTGCTGGTGGCTTTCTTCCTGTAATTGATAAAAATGGTAAAGAGACAATACAGCAGGTTGGAACAGAAAAACTGGATCTTCTGAAATCTGTTATTGAGGATTTCCCGCGTCACAAGAAGCTGGTAATATTTTGCAGGTTTATTTCTGAGATAAATGCAATATGTTCCATGCTTGAAGATATGAAAATTTCATATGCAGCAATTACCGGGGATGTGGTGTCGAAAACACGTGAGATTATCATTGATAATTTTCAGCGAAAGGAAGATCCGAAAGTTATAATTTTACAGATTGCCGTTGGTGGTCTTGGTATTACATTGACAGCGGCGGATACGATGATATTTTTTAGTAATGAATTTTCGTACGCAAATTATGAGCAGGCCCGTGCCAGAGTCCATCGTATTGGGCAACGTAATCACGTGACTTATATACAACTTGTTAGTAAATGTACTATAGATGAAGATATCGTATCTGCACTCGAATCTAAGAAAAACGTAGCAGATATGGTGGTTGATCGCATTGGTGGAGTTATATAACTGGTGATAATCATGAGCGAACTTAAAACATGGGTTTTCAAAATGAAAAATGGATTTGAGATATCGATTTGTCCATATTGCGGGAGACAAAATAAATATCCGTATGATGAGTGTATTGTTTGTCATCAAAAAGTTGGTGTATCTGATGAAGAGCGGGTTGTTATAAAAGTTATTGAAAAAAAGTGGTGGTAATATGAAATTATTTGAAATGAAATCCGATGATAAAAACATCAGGTTTTTGTTTGATGAGACTGCACCATGTTGTGTATGTGGGAACCCGGTATTAAATGTATCTATGGGTGGTCCGGATATTTGTCCTCATTGCGATTGTGGGTATGATCGAACGGGTAAAAAATATGATATTGCAAAAGATTATATGTATATATTAAAAGAGTATAGTCATTTGAGACCGTATATTCCAACATTCGATCAGGTAAATTGTGTTGCAATAGCATTAGCAGCACATGGTGTTCATGTAAAAGAATTTGATTTGGCATGTAAATTATATTTGAAAGATGATGTATTATGAATGTTACCAACAAGTATGATTATGCATACTGGTTTGAAAATATTGCGCGACCTTGTAAATCTGCAAAACCTGTAGAGGGTGGTGCCATGTGTGATGCCGGGAAATGTCTCGATTATTGTGATTTTCATAGGTGCCCGAAAGCTAAAGCAGAAGCAATTAAGAAAGCTGTACTGGAGACAACTATACATTTGTTTGATCCAAAAAATTGTGTGTTTGAAGGATCGTTGAATGATCTCCAGCAGGTATTATCAGAAACGACGAGGGCTCGTATTAAAGCTGAGAATTATTTAAAGACTATGACTGAAGATGATAATGGGTACGGATTGTACACTAAGTATGTTGAATTATGCAGGTCATGGGAGAAGGAGATGAAAAAGGAGATGGAGAATCGTATGCCAAAAGATCAGAAGGTGTTAGTATGAGAAAATATTGTTATCAAGTTGAATTGGATAATACAGGATATTTATCAGGTCATCCATATTTTTGGTATATTATAGCTGAAACAATGGAGCAGGCATGTGCATATGTACAAAATCATAAAGATAGGGATTGGCAGCATAAAATTATAGCGTGTAAATTGATGGGAGATGCGCCGTGACTAAAAACCCTGATAAAGAGGTTGAGAGGTTGCTTGAAGAGAATAAGCAATTGAGAGAAATGGTAAAAAAAGAGAGATCAAAAGAGATATGTCATCATTGTCATGGTTCCGGGGAGATCTGGACGTATTGGGATGGGGATACATTTTGTCGTCATTGTTCTGGTTCAGGAAGAATATAAAAGAGGTATTATGAAGGGCCAGTTGATTTGGAATCAATTGATTTGGAGGAAAAGATAGTATGACAATTTGTTATGAGAGATGTCTTATATGGGTATTTGATATAGATGGCCATTCTATTCCTAAATGTGGAAATGCGCGAAAGATTTGTCCGCATCATGATGGAAAATGTATAGCTATAGAGGAAAATGGGAGGAGAAATGAGAGATAATGAATGTGCATTTACCCAAGTATTAATGCTTATTAGTATATTAATAATTATTATTGTGTTTGTTGTGTGTGTGTTACCACCTCTTGCGAATCATGCAAGTAGGTCAATTGATCGTTATCAGTATCATCAGATTGACCGGATTGATACAACATTTATTGAATCTTTAAAAGATGGTTCAACGGTAACAGGATCATTTATATTAGGATCGGGATATATCAATGGCAGAGATGTATATATATATTATACAAAAAATGTGGATGGTGGATATGTTCGTAATTCTATAGATACCGCCAGAACTATAATTTATATGGATGAAAATAGCAAGCCATATCTGATCAGTCATTATGTAGAGACGGATGAATTGCGTGAACAATTTATTTCCAGATATTCTCTTCATGTACCGAATGGGACTATTATGAAAACATTCACGGTGTAGGAGATAAAAATGAAATGCGAATGTGGGTTTGAATTTAAAAAATTGCCAAAAGCAAAGGTTGTAGAGAGATATTGGTGTGTATTTTGTCCCAAATGCAAGAAAAAATATGTGTTGTGGGAGAATAAATGAGTGTATTTAAATGCCCGGAATGCGGAGCAAATATAGGATCCAAGTGTCGGGGTGAGATATGTGTGACATGTGGCGGGAGTGGGGCTGATCTTCGTAAAGTCACAAAATGTAGTGCATGTAACGGGACTGGGGTACAGAATTGGGTATTGGTGGATAAAAATGATTGAAGAAGAAATTCCAAAAGATGTATCATTGCTACGATGTACATTAAAGAAATCTGAACAGGTATTTGCAAAAGTAATTTTATTGGTATCTTATGCGATTGTAGTATTGTCACTTCTTGGGTGCGGATACTTATTGTTTACAGGAGTGTTAATACCGATTATATCTCCGGTTGTTACAGCGATTATTGCGGGAATATGGACTATTGTTGCAGTAATACTAATAATTCCATGGTACTATTATTTGGCAGGTATAGCGATTCTGGTTATTCCGGTATATTCGTTCCTGTGGTGTATTGCGAGAGAATTAACAGAAGAAGATTGGAATAGTAAAGAAGCAAAAAATGTTGCTGTTGCTGCTGCTTTTATTGTTTTTGCTGCTGCTATTGTTGCTGTTGCTGCTGCTGTTGTTATTGTTGTTGGTGCTGCTGTTGGTGCTGCTATTGTTGCTGCTGCTGTTTTTGCTGCTGCTGTTGCTTTTGATAGCAAACTGATGCGGTTTCCCGGAGCTTATTTACATTATAAAAGGAGAATGAGAAAATGATTCGTGGGAGAGAAAATTGATAATTTCTCCATATATGCAATGGATGTCGGATCACAGTCTGATGTTTGTGGGAATACTTTGTATTCTTATTATAATGGGATTTATATATTTATATATGAGGGGATAAATTATGCACTTGATCCTTCATGTTAAAAAGAAATATTTCGATCAGATAAAATCCGGGGAGAAAATTGAAGAGTACCGGATTAAAAAACCGTACTGGACGGCCCGGCTTGAGAATAAACGATTTGATGGGGTCGGAATATATCATGGTTATCCAACGTGGCATGAAACATGTCCTGATAATTATATTGAGTTTAATTATTGTAATATAGAGACGCGGTTAATTAATCACCCGGAATTCGGGAGTGAGGATGTAATGGTATATATTATAAAGCTGGTGAAATGATGGTTATTTGTGATAAACTGGATTGTAATAATATTGCTACGTATGAATTGGAATGGCAGGATTATGACGGATTTTCAATAATAAATGTATGTGATGAACATTTTCCCGATGATCCGGATATTGTCCAGTGTTTTTGTAATATCAGGAAACTGGATAAAAAATGATACTGGAAATTATTATATCCGGGTTGATAATTCTGGGTATTATACTTACAGTTTATGAGATGACTTTGATAAGAGAGTGCTCGATGATTATGATTATGAGATTGGAATCTGAACGCAGGCATGAAGAATATATTGCAATTACAGAAAGAATTAAACAAAGTATGGATCGGGAAGTATTTATGGAGCAATTAGCTAAGAGATTGGGTGAGCAAAATGACAAAAAATATTGAATTGATACAGTTAAATAATGGAGAATGGGTAATATCCGGCGAGCATTTGTCACTCGAAGAAGCAAAAGAGAGATTTGATGAAGAAATCATTTCAGAGACTGGTTATCCGATTGTCTTTATCAGGCATTCATGGTTGCGTTATGAATTTGTTAATCCGGATGATTTTGATCTGAGTTATGATGATGATAAATATGCATTATGGGTATTGCATACAGGCAAGCGCCCGAAAGGAGTTGTAAGAAAATGTACCGAAATCATATAGGTGATAAAAATGATTGAAGAAGAAATTCCAAAAGATGTTTCGTTATTGCGATGTACAGTAAAGAAATCGCAACAGGTATTTGCAAAAGTAATTTTATTGGTATCTTATGCGATTGTAGTATTGGCACTTCTTGGGTGCGGATACTTATTGTTTACAGGAGTGTTAATACCGAGTATTGTAGTAATTCCATGGTACTATTATTTGGCAGGTATAG
>Ga0315284_10004063_pt1 | contig 20798 bp, 13 predicted proteins | sample YL17G09_16_MG_FD_203696 | JGI IMG/M metagenome (GOLD analysis project Ga0315284, IMG submission 203696) | Sediment microbial communities from Yellowstone Lake, YNP, Wyoming, USA - YL17G09_16 | ecosystem: Environmental > Aquatic > Freshwater > Lake > Sediment | place: USA: Wyoming | collected...
TTTCTGTGAATTGTTTTAATGATGGGGCGAGCCGGCGGTTCGCCCCTACACCTTCTTTCTCTTTTCAATTTTCCCCCACCCACATCTTTGTGCTATAAATAGCACATCATGAAAATCCTCCTCATCCAACCCCCCATCCGTGATTTCTATCGCACATCCATCCGTACCCAGCCCATTGGCCTGGCGTATCTTGCGTCCTCGCTGCAACAGACCGGTTACGAGGTGGCGATACTTGATTGCCAAACAAGCAAAAAGAAACAGATCCCCCTTCCGCCTGAGCTTTCTTATCTTCAGGATTTCTATCCCTTCAATGACCAGAGCCCCTTCAAACTCTATACAGGGTATTATCACTTTGGAATGGATTGGGATGAGATACGGCAGAGGGTCATTCATTCTGGAGCGGATGTCTTCGGAATCTCTTCTTCCTTTACACCCTATCATGGAGAGGCACTGCACGTTGCAAGGATAATCAAGGAATGGGATGCAGGTAAGATAACGATCATGGGAGGAGCCCACCCCAGCAGCGATCCGGAGGGGGTATTGAAAAGTCCTTTTGTCGATTACGTTATCATGGGGGAGGGAGAGATGCGTCTCCCTGTTCTCCTGGAAGAGATTGCGAAGAAAAGGATAAAAGGAATTGAAAAGATGGACGGTGTCGGATACCGGGAAGATGGGAGGATAAAGGTAAACAAACTTAAGACCTTTATTCAGGACCTGGACAGCCTTCCCCGTCCCGCACGGGAACTGCTGGGACCGGATCAGTATCGTATCAATAGAAAGCAATCAACCATGATCATAACCAGCAGGGGATGCCCGCATGGATGTGCCTATTGTTCATCACATCTGGTGATGGGAAACTCTTTTCGGAAGAGGAGTCCCGAAGCCGTTCTTGAAGAGATGGTTGACTGTTATAAACGCCATGGCATTACAGCCTTTGATGTGGAAGACGATAATTTCACCTTTGACCAGGCCCGGACAAAACGGTTGATGGAACTCATTATCGATACCTTTGGAGAAGGGTTCCTTCAGCTCTATGCCATGAACGGCATATCTTTTGCGTCGCTTAACAGTGAGATTTTAAAACTGATGAAGCGTGCAGGTTTCCATTCGATCGGACTCTCGTACGTGAGCACCGACATCTCCTTTAAAGAGAGGATGGGAAGACCCTCGTCAACTGTTGATTTTGACCTGCTCTTCAGGGAAGCGGAAGAGATCGGTTTTCAGGTGACTGCCTATGCCATTTTCGGGATTCCTGGCCAGACCATCAACGAGATGGTGGACACCCTGGTTTACCTCACGGGGAAAAGGGTGCTCATAGGCCCGAGTATCTATTATCCGGTCCCGGGTACCCCTCTCTTTCAGAAATGCAAGATGGATAATATCCTGCCGTCCCATGTATCCCAATGGCGTTCAAGTGCCATCCCCATTGAGACAGATGAATTCAAACGGCCCGACCTTGTCACTCTCCTCCGTCTGGCCAGATTGATAAATTTTATAAAAGGTAAGATGGACAGCGAAGAATTGGAAGAAGGGGTGTCCTGGAAGGGACTCCGGCAGATAGTGAAAGAGAAAAAAGGTTCCACTGCGTGGATGGATTTAGTCTTGCGGGTTCTGGAAGAAAGGTCGTTCTTTAGCCTAAGAAAAAATTCTGATGGAGTACCGTCTCTTGTCAAAGAAGTCACCTCACAAGCGGTTATGGAAAACTTTTTTGAGAAGGCGTGGGAAAGGTCTATTTTGGAATGCAGGGGCAAACCGTCGGTTCGCCCTTATCATTATGGGGGGGAATAAAAACAGTTAGCTACGGGACTGTTGAAAAAGTTCGCTCCTCGCTGCTTAAGAAGCTTTTTTCGACCATTCTAAAACTCACGCCACTGCAAATTCGAAACTCGCGTTCCGCTCAACGAGCCGAATTTGCTGCCGTTCTGTTCGTTAAGAATGGTGCCCGAAAAAATCTTCAATTGGCGCTCGGAACTCCCTTTTCGGGGTTTTTCAACAGGCCCGCTGGCCCTATTTTGCCCTTAGAATATTACAAATTGGATGATATAAATTAATCCCTATTTCCCTAATAACTTGCACACCGCATTCACCTTTGCCTGGAGGTTCAGGATGAAGGGGGTTCTGTTAATGATGTGATCAGGCGTTGAATCGTACTCTTCCGCAGTGATGGTATTGACTACTTTATCCTTGTCCCAGTTGAACTTTTCAAGATACCGCTCGATCTTTTCCCGGTACTCCTCTGTAGCTGTGAGTGACCGCGATAGATATTCTTTAACACTCTGCGTGCCCGTAAGGATTCCCACATGGGCTATGCAGAGTACCTCGGCGTTCATGGTACGCAGTTTCTCTATGGAGTTTATGTACTCTTCGTAGCTCGCAAGGAATGCTGTGTGGATGAAATCGCCTTCAGGGACTCCGGCAGCTTCCCCTGCTAAGAGAACACCGGAATCAGGAGCGAAATAGCTCAAGCAGTCCCTGGTGTGTCCCGGTGTTTCAAGAATCTGGAAGAATTTTCCCCCGCTTAATTCAACCCGATCACCTTCTTTAAGGGGCAAGTCAATAGTGATACCGGAGAACGAGGTATCCTCTCCCTTCAGTTCCTCTGCCATCTCTTTTTCATATTCGGCATTGAGGCGACGCATCAGAGAGATGGCACTCTGCTTCTGGAGAACCTCTGCCGCTTTTATGCTTGCACCCACCTTTGCATTGGGGAACTTCCTGAGGAGATAAGGTACTGCACCGCAGTGGTCAAAGTGCGAATGAGTTAACAGGAGAAACAGATTGTCTGTCCGGCCGTTCACGATCTCCCTCAGCTTACGGTAATACAGAGGGCCAAAGGCAGAAACTCCGGGATCAAACATCACCGGCTGTTCATCATCGCAGATGTACGCCGGCACATGATCTCTTCCCACCCTGAGAAACTTTCCATAACGGTCTGTGAATGTGAATGCTGAACCTGTCATTACTACCTCTCCTTGAACAAACTGAATCAGTTAATCGATCCAATAAGAAAGAGGGCACCCACATAGGGGTGCCCCTACCTAATCCGCCTGCGGCGGACGCCTTGCAATAATCTTTAGCGCTACTATTTTAATAACCCCATCTCTTCAAGGGGCTCAATGACCTCTGTAAGCCCCAGTTCCTCAAGCTTTTTCTTCGTCTGCAGGCCGGTTGGAACATCAAAACCGCGGAGGGCGTAGTATTCATCCTTCATCCTCTCGAACTCGGCGCGGTCTACGGTCTTGCCCTTCCTTGCCACCATCTGGTCGCCAGGCCCCGGCAGTTCGAGATCGGGGTTGAACATGCCGAAGACGCCATCCGAGGTTTCCACACCCTCGGTAAAATTAAACTCGTTTAAGATATCATCCTTCCTTCCTGCTCTCCCTTCCCGTCCCAGGATTGCCCTCTGGAGGTTGAAGGAACGCTCGCCGACGCGATAGTAATCCTCTTCGCTCATCGTTCTGCCTGTTACTGCTTGGAAGAGCTGGGCTTCAAAGGTTGGATCGCCCATGTGGTCTTCCTTCTGGTCGGTATCCATGATCGGAAAGTAGCGGTCGCACGCCACCAGGGTCTCTTTTGCGTGCTGGCGGTTCTGGATTAAGTAGGCGGCCATCGCCTTTCCGTCGTAGGTGGAGAAATCAACCGCCTTTTCGCTTCCCCAGACCCGTTTGGCAACCTTGCGCAGATCGTCAGTGGTAAACGGGGACATTGCACCCGAGGTGGTGTACCAGAGTGCCCACTTGAGGAGGAGGAAGTTCACCTCATGAAGCTGGATAATAGGGTTCCTCGGCTCAGTAGCATAGAAAAGGGCCGTGATGAGAAAGACCCTCGCACCGTAGGAGTCATTGACATATCCGGAAGGGGTGACCCGTTCGAGGCCCGCTTCCTCAGAGGCTTTGCCTTTCTCGATTGATGCCCTGCGGGCGCCCAGGGCGAGGAATTCGCCGAAGCCCTGTCTCTTTACGGTCATGTTAACCATGGATTCGAGAAATTCAAGGCTTCCGATTTTTGAGAGGGGTAATCCTGTTTCCTCTTCGCTCAAGATTTTCCTCTGGAAGCACTTGTAAAGCCAGTTAATGAGGTTGGACATCTCCCCGGTGTCAAGGCCGAAGCGGTCGCAGAGCGAGGTGCCGATGAAGGCATCCTCGGTGCTTTTCCCGTGGTACTTCATGTCCCAGGGCAGATAGAAGAAGGCAGCAGCACAGGTCTTTCTTATTTCGGTAATACCTGATACATGTTTATAACTTGCCCGTGCACATCCGGCCGGGCAGGCATAGCAGGGCGTTGGTTTGCACTTTTCGATGCCCTCGAGCATGGGTTCAGTCATATAGACGCTCTCGTTCAAGCCCTTCCGCAGTGCACGGATATTTTTATTGATGTCATGGAGTTTTTCGGGATGAGCAACCGGCACCTTGTTGTTCCCTTTTACCACGATCGCCTTGAGGTTTTTTGACCCCATGACAGCGCCAGCCCCGCTGGAGATGGCGCCGCCCTGGTCGGTGAGTGCCACAGCAAACCGAACCAGGTTTTCACCGGCAGGCCCGATGCAGACGATCCGGGCATCGTTCCCGTGACGCTCTTTCAACTTGTTCATCGTTTCATCTGAGGGAAGTCCGCAGAGTCCATGTGCATCTTTGATCTCAACCTTTTCATTCTCTATGAGAAGGTAGGAAGGGGCGTTTGCCTTTCCCTGAATAAGGATCCCGTCATATCCGGCAAACTTGATGGCTGCCCCGAGAAAGCCGCCGGCATTCCCGAAGCCGTACTGGTCCGGATACAACTGCGGTGACTTCGTAGTCATGACCCACCGTGAACAGGCAGTTGCCTGGGTACCTCCGAGGGGTCCCGACATGATCATCAGGATGTTTTCTGGATCTAAGGCGCCAACCTTCTGAGGGATCTCGTCCCAGTAGATGCGTGATGCGAGCGCCCTGCCCCCGATGAAGTCTTCAGCGTAGTCCAGTGTCTTTGTCCTGCTGGCCTTTCCCGAAGGAAGTTCTATCCTCAGTAATTGCCCTGTCCAGCCGTATGTTTTTTCCATGGTAGTCTCCCCTTAGTTTATCAGAGTGAATAGTGTTTAATAACAAGGGGTCGTAGGGTCAAGGGTCGTAGGGTCGAGGATTAAGTCCATTTTTTACTCCTTGGCCCTTTCTCCTTCGCCCCTGCATTTACGCCCCTTCGCTACTTCGACCCTGTTTTTAAGACCCTTGCTACTTGCCCCTTGCCCCCTTTTTTATAATCTCGATCCCCCCGAGACTTCAATAAGCTGACCGGTGATGAAGGATGCCTCATCGGAGGCCAGGAAAAGGGCGCAGTATGCCACGTCAATCGGCTGTCCCACTCTGCCCAGGGGGTATCGGGAGGCTGTATCCTCTTTTAAGGCCTCCCACATCTCAGGACCAAGGGTATTCTTGATGATGTCCACCTCGATGAGCGCCGGGCCGATGGAATTGACATTGATATTAAACATGCCGAGTGCCATGGCCAGAGAGCGTGTGATGGCGAAGATCCCCCCCTTTGCCGCTGAGTAGGTGAATTGCATGGGGCTTCCGCGGTGTACGAGAGAAGCCATGTTGACGATCTTTCCATACTGCTGTTCCGTCATGATTTTTGCTGCCTCCCGGCAGCAGAGGATGCAGGATTTCAGGTTTGCATCAATATTGTAGCTCATCCTCTCATAGGTAATATCAGTTACTCCCACATTGTTTTCGAAATCTCCTCCGGCAATGTTGGCAAGGATATCAAGGCGTTTATATTTTTCTTTCACAATGGTAAACATGTTGATGATGTCCTGTTCCTTCGTTACGTCTGCCAGGACCATATCTGCCTTGCCGCCTTTATCAAGGATCTCCTTGAGGACCTTCTTGCATCCTTCTTCGCTGATATCGCTCAAAATAACCGTGGCCCCTTCTTGGGCGAAGAGTTTTGCAGTGACACTCCCTATGCCACCTCCGGCACCGGTAACAAGAGCAATCTTATCTTTCAGCCTCATATAAACCTCCTGATGAAATTAATAAAGTGTTCCAGGATTCGAGGGTTCAAGGGTTCTAGGGTTCAAGGGAAAAGTCGAATTCGAAAATCCAAATTACAAATTTGACATTTGAGCTTTGACATTTAGATCTTTTCTACTGCCTGCTGTTTTTTCCTTGACCCTTTGACCCTTCGCCCCCTGGCCCCTGTATTCGCTACTCTATCGTCACATTAGCACTGCCGGTGAAGTACTGTGACGTATCCCTTGCCGGGACAACGGTGATCTCAAAGGGATACTTTTTATGCATCAGCCCGAACGGTGGGCGGACCTGAAGGGTGTACGTAATGATCTGGTGTGGCGGGATCTCTATGAAGAGTTCTTTCGGAGATATCCAGCTCGAGAGGGATGTGAAACCTCCAATCCTTACCTTTTCTTCAGTGAACCCCTGGTTCTGAATGGTTATCTTGTACTCTGCCGCTTCCCCTTCCCGTATGGTTATATTGTCCGGGTCAATCCAGATCTTGAAACGAATTCTGGGTATAGGTATCTTCAGGATGGGGCGGGCTGAAGATATGGTACTATACGTTTCCAGATTGGTGAAGAGGTTTTTTTCCCGGTAGATTGGTTCCCAGTTGAAGTTGTAGATATCAAAGAAACCAAGGGTGACCTCGCCCTCAGCCTTATCGTCCAGGAGATTTAGAACCTGGTTCAGCTTCTCCTTGTACTCCCCCATTCCGGTTAATCGGTAGAAAGTGTTCAGGGCGTTGATTGCAGCAGCGTGGGTGAGCATCTCCTTGTTTGCATCCACAGGCTCCCACTCCTGGGAACAGATGTTGTAGAAGCCACCCTTTTTATCATCCCAGGCCTTCTTGATGAGCAGCGTTGCAACATCGCCCGCAAGCTTTATGAAGTGATAGGCATCCATGCCCAGCAGGTCGGGATTGGGTGCAGGACCACGGTGGACATAACCTGACGGAAACGCTTTCCCATAGTAAGAGATGCTTCCTTTCCGCGGGCCAAAGATCATCGGGCCAAGCTGGTTATAGTGGATGGAAATAGCAGCAACAGCCCTGAAGAGAGCCTCGGTATCCTTACGCGAGTCTTTCACGATCCAGTCGGAGTTGCAGGAGGTAAAGAAGCCGCCATACTTGGTATCATACATTTTTTCTTCGATCAGGTCAGCGAGTTCCCTGGCCCTCTGCCGGTAGTATTCCGCCTTCCCTGCATACTTGGAATCAAGGCCGTTCTTCCAGCCAGCCTCCAGCGCCAGGAGAATCTGGATGTGTGTAGGAAGCGTTTTGAGAGCTGATTTCACTCCCCAGTCGGCAGTAAATGAGTTGAAAAATCCCCCGTCTTTTTCATCCCAGCACTGGCTGAGCAGGAGGTCAAGGGTGTCAAATCCCTTCAGGAGATACTTTTCGTTCATCGTGCATTCATAGAGCAGGAACAGTACCTGGGTAATCTTCGCCATAATGGCGGTATCCTTGCTGTCGTCAGTAGTCACCCAGTTTTTGGAAGCTGCTGTGAAAAACCCCTTTCTCCCTTTATCTTCAAACTTGTCGAGGGCAAAGGACGTGAGTTTCTCAGCCTGTTCCAGTTCTTTCGCATCCCCCCTGAGCAGGAAGTTCACAAGGTGGTTTTCAACAACTGCAAAGTGATCAAGGGAATACTTGTTTGGATTGATCACCTTAGTTAAATCCTCGGAGAAGGTATGGTATACCCCTCCCTGTTCCCTGTCTTCAAATACCTGCAGGATCTTATGAATGGTAAGGATAGGAGGCGCCTCTTCTCCTCTGAGGTCGAAGGGATTGATAAGCAGGAGGCACATGACTATGAGAAAAAAGGAAAAGACGATCCCGGTACTGTTCTGTTTCATTTTGGATATCCTCACCATACAGCCAAGCCCTTCAATGGGCTTCACTCCAGTTTTTGCCACTACTTATATCTATCTTAAGGGGGACTGAAATGTCAATCACTCCCTCCATTTCCTGTTTCACGAGATTTGCTGCTTCTCTGAGCTCTTCTTCCGGGACTTCAAAGACCAGCTCATCGTGAATCTGGATGACCATGTTCGTTTCCATCCCCTGTTCCTCAATCCTTCTCTGGATGTTAATCATGGCGATCTTGATCAAATCAGCGGCTGTGCCCTGAATGGGAGCATTGATCGCCATCCGTTCTGCAAACTGCCTCATTGCCTGATTGGAGCTGGTAATTTCCGGGAGGTAGCGCCTGCGGTTTTTCAGGGTGGTTACATATCCCTTTTCCCGCGCCTTCTCCAGCACAGAATCGATGTACTCTCTTACACCCCGGTACTTTTTAAAATAGTCGGTGATATAGGCCTTGGCAATCTTCTGGTCTATGCCGAGCTCTTTCGCCAGCCCGTACGCACTCATCCCGTAGATGATTCCGAAGTTGATCACCTTGGCTTCTCTCCGCATCTGTGGAGTGACCAGGTGAGGGCTGACACCGAAGATTTCTGCAGCAGTCCTGGTATGAATGTCTTCCCCCTCACGGAAACTCTTTGTGAGGGTCTCATCCTGAGAGAGGTGGGCAAGGATGCGGAGTTCAATCTGGGAATAATCAGCAGAGAGGATTTGCTTCCCCCTGTCGGCGATGAAGGCCTCCCTGATTCTCCTTCCTTCCGGAGAACGGATAGGGATATTCTGCAAGTTGGGGTCACTGCTGCTCAGCCTGCCGGTAGCCGTTACCGTTTGATTATAGGAAGTATGCAGCCTTCCAGTCTGGGGATTAATCATCCTCGGGAATGCATCAATGTAGGTTGATTTCAGCTTGGAAAGGCTCCGAAAGGCAAGGATCTCGGCAGGGAGGGGATGATGCGGGGCAAGCTTTTGCAGAGTCTCTACGTCCGTGGAATAACCGATCTTGGTTCTGCGTGCACCGGGAAGCTTCAGTTTTTCGAAGAGAATGTTCCCCAGTTGCTGAGGTGAGTTGATATTGAACTCCTCACCGGCAAGTCCGTAGATCTTCTCCATCGAAGAGTTCAGGAGTGATTCAAATTCTTGAGACATCTCCTGGAGCAGGTTTACGTCTATCTTCACCCCGTTCATCTCCATCCTGGCTAAGACCTCAACCAGGGGCATCTCCACCTGATAAAAGAGTTCACTTAAACCCTCTTCTTCAAGTTTCGGGAGGAGCAATTTCGCCAGGAGAAAAGTGACGTCAGCATCCTCACAGGAGTATACCTTTGCCTCCTCGATTCCCACCCGGTCGAACGACAGTGCCTTCTTCCCGATGCCGGTCAGGTCCTTGTAGGTAATCATCTGGTGGTCAAGGTATTCCAGGGCAATCTCTTCCAGGTTGTGATTGTGCTTTGTAGGGTTGAGGAGATAGGAGGCGATCATGGTATCCCCGGCTATTCCCCGGATGATTATCCCGTAACGCTGGAGGATGATGTAGTCATACTTGATGTTCTGTCCGTATATCCTGATCTTTTCGTCCTCGAGGAGAGGCTGCAACAGAGACAGGACACGGGCACGTTCAAGCTGGGGCATGGTTTTATCCTGATGGGCTACGGGGATGTAACATGCCTGATGCTCTCTCCATGAGAAAGAAATGCCGACAATCTCCGCCTCCATGGGGAAGAGGGAGGTGGTTTCCAGATCGAGGGAGAATTCCCCTGCCTCCCTGAGCGCTCTGATGAGTTTTTCTACATCCTCCATCCGGTTGATCACCTGATAGTCGTCATACGAGATGGTCTTCTGGGAGGTGAGTTCCCTGACGAATTTGTTGAACTCAAGTTCCTTGAAGAGCTCCTTGAGCCGCTCGTTGTCAGCCGGTATCAGGCGGAAATCCGGAAGGTTAATGAAGAGGGGAACATCAGTGCGGATCCTCACCAGCTCCTTGCTCAGCAAGGCCTGCTGCTGGTATTTCTTGAGATTTTCGCGAAGTTTTTCACCGGCTACCTTATCCACGTTTTTGAAAAGGTTATCGATGCTTCCAAACTCCTTGATTAATTTGACTGCCGTTTTTTCACCGATTCCAGGGACTCCGGGCACATTGTCCGACGTGTCGCCGGACAGGCCGAATACGTCAGTTAACTGGGAAGGATTTACCTCAAACCTGCGCCCCACTTCGGCCTGATCGCAGACCTTGTCTTTCATGGTATCCAGGACAGTCACTCCCTCCGAGACCAGCTGCATCATATCCTTGTCGCTGCTCACGATTATGATATCCACATCCGCTCTGAGTCTTTCCACTAAGGTCCCGATGATATCGTCAGCCTCATACCCCGGTTTCTCAAGGACGGGGATCCTGAATCCCTTGGTAATCTCTTTGATGTAGGGAATCTGGGGTATCAGCTCTGCAGGCATGGTGGGACGGTTTGCCTTGTACGGTTCATATACTTCATGGCGGAAGGTGGGTCCGGGGGCATCGATCACCATTGCCAGGTAGGCAGGTTTATGATCTTTTACGACCTTTATGAGCATCTGGGTAAAACCGTAGATGGCATTGGTGGGCATGCCGGCTGAGTTGGAGAGGTAGGGGAGGGCAAAGTATGCCCGGTAGATATAGGAGCTGCCGTCAATGAGGAATAACTTGGGTCTCTGGTTCATACTGTGATTAATCAATGTTCCATATGAGGCTTTTGTACGACTGAAAAGAGGGTTCTGAGTGCGTGCAAGATTTTTTCGTTAACAATTCTTATCGAGCGGAACGGCTGCAAATTCGGCTGTCTGAACCGCCGCAGGCGGTGAGTTTCGAATTTGCAGTGGAGCGAGATTTAGAATTGTCGAAAAAATGTTGAGCAACGAAGAACTCTATTTTCAGGACTGTCAATCCAGTTTTCCCACTCCTTCAAATCTGCGAAGCAGATGATTAATATTAACATACCTTTCAGCTAAAGCACCAAGATATTCTTTATTGTTCTTTTGAGTGTCTTCGACAAAAGGAAAAACACCGAGGATGGGTATGGAGGTGAACTTCTGGATGCTGCTCAGGCAGGTTTCTTCAGCAAGCCCGATGTGAGGGGTTACATGATTGATGATCACTCCCGATACCTCTATACCCGATGTCTCTGCAGTCTTCAGGGTGAGAAGGGTATGGTTGATGGTGCCCAGGCTGGAACGGGCGATCACTAAGGCGGGAAGACGGAGGAACTTGATCAGGTCGGTGACGAGGAGCGCATCACCCAGAGGGACAAGCAGCCCTCCCGCACCTTCGACCAGCATGAGATCATGGTTTTTTTCCATCCTATCATAGGCCTCTTCTATCTTTTTCAGCTCAATCTTTACTCCTTCCATCTCCGCCGCTGTAGCAGGGGCAAGGGGATGTTCCAGACGGTAAGGATTAATAAGGTCGATGTCATCATTGGATCCGGAAAGCTCTTTTAGGAAGAGGGCATCAGCGGGGATCAGGCTGCCTGTTGATCTCTTGCAGCCGCTCTCCACTGGTTTCATCACACCAACATTCATTCCCCGTCCGCGTAAGGCCGAAGCGAGGGCACCGCTCAATAAGGTCTTCCCGACGCCTGTGTCAGTTCCGGTAATAAAGATCCCTTTTCTCAATCCCGGGTTACCTCCTGTATGGATTCATAGACAACCTCTATGAGCGTATTCAGCTCCTTTAAAGAAATGCTTAAGGGGGGCATGAGGACAATGACATTCCCGAGAGGCCTGATCACCGCCCCCCGCTTCCTCGCCTCACTGGTGACCCTGATTCCAATCTTTCCCTCCAGGGGATAGGGTTCTTTCGTCTTCTTGTCCTTCACCAGTTCAATGCCCACCATGAACCCTTTTTGTCTCACTTCTCCCACGTGGAGCAGGGCAGCAAACGGTTTCAGTCTGTCTTCCAAATAAGAGATTTTCGGCTGAAGTTTCGCGATTGTCTTCTCTCGCTTGAAGATTTCCAGATTCGCCAGGGCAGCAGCACAGGCAAGCTGGTTGCCGGTGTAGGTGTGGCCGTGGAAGAAGGTCTTGAATTCCCGGTACTCGCCCAGGAAGGCCTGGTAAACCTCCTCCGTGGTAAGGGTGGCAGCAAGGGGGAGATAGCCGCCGGTTATCCCTTTGGCAACGGCCATGATATCGGGACGTACTCCTTCATGTTCGCAGGCAAACATCCTGCCGGTCCTCCCGAAGCCCACTGCCACCTCATCAGCGATGAGGAGGATAGAGTATCGACTGCAGAGGCGCCTTACCCCTTTCAGGTAGCCGGGAGGTGACATGAGCATTCCTCCTGCACCCTGGACTTCAGGTTCGATAATCATCGCCGCAACCTTTGTATGGTATCTTTCCATCATACTCTCTAATTGAGCAAGGCAGGCAAGACCACATTCCGGATAACGTTTTTTCAAGCTGCACCGGTAACAGTACGGAGATACGGCCTGGTAAGTCTTAAAGAGGAGAGGGCGGTAGGTCTCGTGAAAGAGATCGATTCCTCCCACACTCACAGCGCCAAGGGTATCGCCGTGGTAAGCGTTCTTAAGCGAGATGAACCGGGTCTTTTCCTTGCGAGGCGTAGCTCTCTGCTGCCAGTACTGAAAGGCGATTTTCAGGGCAACCTCCACGGCCGTTGAACCGTTATCTAAAAAGAAGACCCTGGTCAAACCCCGCGGGGCAATCGATACCAACTTTTTCGCCAGTTTGATTGCCGGGACATTGGAAAGACCGAGCAGCGTGGAGTGAGAGACCTGCCTCACCTGTCTCATGATTGCCTGGTCAATCTCTTTTTTTCGGTGGCCGTGGATGTTTACCCAGAGAGATGAAACACCATCGATATACTTCTTTCCATCAGTATCAATGAGGTAGGAACCCTTGGCTCTCTTAACAATCAGAGGTGTTTCTTCCGTGTAATCCTTCATCTGGGTAAAGGGGTGCCAGATGTATTTCCTGTCATCCCGTTCGAGTTGTTTTGATTCCTTTTTCGTCATATAGCGGCGTTCTTTTTTCCTGTTCCTATATCCTTCGGGAATAATGCATAATAATCATTTTAAAGTAGCTCTTATACTGCCACATATTATATCAATCAAATCCTTTTAATAATAAAAATAATTGACAGTATGCCTTCATCTTATAGTAAGATTGCCAACTATAGAATAAGCATAAAAATTAATGGTGCGCGCCGCAAGGGCGCGCACCAAGTCATTCGAGCGGGCACCCCGCCAGTCGGCGGGCTGCCGCCTTGCCGGTGCGGAAGCGCGAACGCAAGCGTTCGCTTCCAACCGCACCGTCTGCGGTTGCCGCTCAATTCCACCGTTGGCCTTACGATATGAAAAGAAAATCAGTGATAAAGTTTGTTCTTTGTAAAAGAAAAATGGGTTTACGGTCGGGGTTGGTTGCGGATTGCTCCGTTTTTGACCAGGTCAGGGTCGATCCGATCGGATTAGCGTACAGCCCAGTCACGACAGACAACATTGTCCCGCTACTGCATGATCGGCGGGATATAGGGAATGGTTTTTGCCAGCAACCACAGCATGATCAGTACCACCGGGATATGAAAGATGAGCTGGAGAATAGAATACCCGGCCAGGTCTCTAGCCTTGACCCCGGTTAGACCGAGCAAGGGGAGCATCCAGAAGGGATTTATAAAATTGGGCAGGGCTTCGGATGCATTGTAGACCTGAACTATCCATCCAAGGCTCACGTGGAGCTGTTTTGCAGCGTCGAGCATGTACGGTGCTTCCACAATCCACTTGCCGCCCCCTGAAGGAAGAAAGAGTCCGAGAATGGCCGAGTAGATGCCGACGATGACAGGCATGGTGCCGTGCGTTGAGATAGAAACAAAGAAGCGCGATAGAACCTCGGTAAGCCCCGATCCCATGAGTACACCGAAGATACCGGAATAGAGCGGAAACTGCATGAGAACGCCTCCGGTCATAGGTACCGACCTGGCCGCGGCCTTCAGGTAGGATTTTGGGCTCCAATGAAGCAACATGCCGATGATCAGGAACATAATGTTATATACATTCAAGTCCATAGCCGCAAGACCGCCCTGGGAGGCAAAGACATGGACAAGGTAGCCCACACCCAGGAGCACAATGACTATGGTGAGGATCGGGCTGTACTCAAGGTATTCACCAGGTGTCTCAGCCTTGCCGATAGGTTCTTCTTTTTCGTCGTCGTAGCGGATACCCACCATCTCCGCGGTCTTGGCCTTTTCAGCCGAGGGGCACGATACATAGCAGATCCAGACGGACAAGACGATCAAGACCACAATCATCACGAGATTCTGCAAGGTGACTATAGTGTTAACGAGTGGGATGATGCCGCTTATTTTATAGAGATCAGACGGAATTGACCCCTTGGTTGCCATGAGAAGCGCCGCTGAAGACGATAAACCCAAGGCCCAGATGCTGCCGAGACCGAGATAGGCCGCGCCGCCGATAGCCCGGTAGTCAATGCCTTTCACGCGCTTGCTCACCTCCTTTGTCAGTACCCCGGCGAAGATGAGGCTGAAGCCCCAGCTCAATAAGGAGGCGACCATGGCCATAAAGGCCACATAGGCCACTGCTACCTTCGGCGTCTTGGGGAATGATGCAAGAACCGCCACGAGCCTTTTAACCGGCGGGGACACCGCCACAATGTAACCGCCTATGATCACGAATGTCATCTGCATGGTGAAGGGAATCAAACCCCAGAATGATTTGCCGAAGTCAACGCAGATCTGCACAGGGGAACGGCCAGCAAAGAGGGCAGCCACGCAGACTACCACCACGGCAATAGCGGCAAATATATAGGCGTCAGGGAACCATTTCTCGGACCAGTCAGCGAGATGCGCCCCCAGGCGCGCCAACATGCCCATTTCCTTGCTTTCGTAACCATTCAGACCTGTCTCTTTTCTTTGCATGTGAGCTCCTTTTGCACTATTGTCATGGCCCAACTGACCAAGATCAGCAAATCCCATCCTGTGGGAGAGGTGCACCACTTCGTGTCTGCCTGCATAAGGCCGGCTATGGCAGCCACCCAACCACTCTTGAGACTATTATGATCTTCGGCTCCTGTTACGGTCCTCAATGAGAGCCGAACAGCGTGGTTGCAGCAGGTGTCGATTAATCAGGACTGTCGTTTCTCACAAGTGATATTACTATACTTTACCAAGGCTATGTCAAGAGTTGTGCATTGCTAGAAAAAAGGGAAAGTTGATTCCAATTTTCAGGGAATCTGGTATTTTATGCTTTCTCTGCCCGTCTGTACAAATCTTTACGCTCGGGCTTCTCTGCCTGAAATAAAAAAAAGGGGTCAGGTCTTGATTTATCAGTTATGACCTGCTCAAGGACAAAGAGGAGGTTAAAGAGATTCCCCGGCAGCAGCGTTATGCAAGTAGACCCTTCCTGAACAAACTATTCTGAAGAAGCAAAATCGAGACGAAAACAGAGAGGGCAATAAAGGAGACGGTTCTGTTTATTCCCTTTTATTAATTCTCATCAACTAATTAGGACCGTCCCCTTTTTCCTTTCGTTAAAAAAACAACTCTTGACAATGATACCACTAATGATACTATCATTTTATGGGTAAAATAGATGACGTACTTGCACAAATGAGGCGCAATGCAAGAGATGTCCGATTCAACGATCTGTGCAGGGTATGTGATCATTTTTTTGGTGAGCCTCGTCAAAGTGGGAGCAGTCATCGAATTTACAAGACCCCCTGGCAGGGTGATCCCCGCATCAATATCCAGAACCATAAAGGCAAAGCCAAAGCATACCAGGTGAAACAGGTGCTATTGGCTATTGAAAGATTGGAGGTAGATCATGGCCGTGAAAAATGATCGGTATACTTACCGGGTAACCTGGTCTGAAGACGATAATGAGTATGCAGGCCTGTGTGCCGAATTTCCCAGCTTGAGTTGGCTGGATAGAACTCCAGAAGCAGCCTTAAAAGGAATCCGCAAATTAGTTAACGATGTCGTAAAAGATATGCATAACGAAGGTGAAGCTGTTCCTGAACCAATTGCTTGCAAGCGTTATAGTGGAAAATTCATGGTACGGATTCCTCCCCAAGTTCATCGAAAACTTGCGATCCAGGCAGCGGAGTCTGGGGTCAGTTTGAATCGCCTTGCCAGTTCAAAGTTGAGTCAATAAGACTCCATACATAACAAATCCTCCAACGGACGGCTAATAGTCACTACTGATTTCCGTCACTCATCCCTTCTGTGCTGTTACATAGTATATCTCATAGGTCAGGGGAAGGCCTGAAGGGTTTCTGAAATTCTCCTCATAACAGCGGGTCAGCCAGTGAAAGAGTTCTCTCCTCCCCAGACCCCTTGGTGCCGCTGGGGAAACATTCTGGGCGCCTATTGCCTTCAGCGTAGAAAAAATCGATTTGATGTCAGGATAATACTCTTTTTTTATACTCTTGGTGATGTGGATATTGGTAAATCCTCTCTGTTCCAGCATGGGAAGGATAGACCCGGCTTCTGCAAATTCATGGAAGTGAGGCGGGCGGCCATTCCCTGCCTCCCTTTGAGCATTACGATAGGATGATTTCAGTTCAAACATGGTTTCCTTCCCCAGAAGGGTGCAGGCAAAGTGACCGCGGGGTTTCAGGATACGGGAGACCTCCCGGAGAGCACCTGGCAGATCATCCACCCACTGGTAGGTAAGGCTGGAAACTGTTAGATCAAACTGCCGGTCACGGAAAGGAAGGGATCCCCCGTCTGCTACCGCAAAGTGAAGGCCCTTGGCTCCAGCCTCTCTGCTCTTTTCTCCTGCCCTTTTTGCCATAGCCAGGGCAATATCACAACCGAAAATTACTGCACGGGGAAAGAGGGCGGCGATCTGGAGAGTGACAGCACCGGTGCCGCTGCCAATATCGATGACCTTTTCGGGTGTCAGAGCAATCCCTTTGATACGAGCTGTGAGATCTCCCCCGACGACGGCCTGTATCCTCGCATACTGGTCGTAGGTTGCAGCGCTCCGGTTGAAAGCCTTTCTGAGTCGTGATTTGTCAATCATAGAGAATGGAGGAACCTGGTTAGCCCTGCACGGAATTGCAGGGGGTAGGTTAAGAAAGGAGCATGGCCGCATTCTTTGAGCATGAGCAGCTTCGAGCCCTTCACTTTTTCGTTGAGATAGACGGCCGCTCCCGGCAGGCAGATCTGGTCTCTATCTCCATGGATGATCAACGTGGGGAGGGAGATGCTGCCCAGGGAATCTCTCAGGTCCTCTTCCATGAGAGAAACGAGAGAATTTTCCGCTGTCTCCCTCGACCCATTCAACCCATGTCGCAGGCTGTTTTTTATAGTGTCGATAGTATCTAACCCCTCTTCCTCCGGAGAGAGGATCAGGTCCCGAAACGCCTTCAGGGCCTTCCTGTGATCCCTCTTCACCTCTGCCTTGAGCCTTTTTACCACGGCCAAAGGCAGGGCATGAGGGAAGCCTTCTCTCTGGATCAGTGAGGGGGTTGTGCTGACCAGGATGAGAGATTTCATTCGTTCAGGACATGACTGGGCAAGCCTGATAGCAAGACAGCCGCCCATCGACCAGCCGACGACATTCACCTTATTCAGCTCAAGCCGTTTGATCATGTAATTCAGGTCAGAGGCAAACTGCTGTAACGATGACCTGCCTTCTCCCTGCTCTGATTTTCCATGCCCACGCAAATCTACTGCTATGATCTGAAATTGATCCCTGAGATGTTCAATCTGACCTTTCCAGATTCCGGAGTTGAATGACCAGCCATGGATGAAGAGGACAAGGTTACCTCTGCCGCAGGATTCGTAGGAGAGCCTGGTTCCATCGTTCAGCATTAAGTAGGGCACGTCATTTAACCAAAAGGGTTCAAGGGTTCGAGGGTTCAAGGAAAATGTCAAATGCCAATCCGCCTTTGGCGGACAAATTCCAAATTTGTTATTTGGGCTTTGACATTTGGATTTGTTTTAGAATTTATTTGTTATTTGGGCTTTGACATTTGGGTTTTTCCCATTGCCTTATTGCTTGACCCTTCGACCCTTGCCCCTTTGACCCTTCGCTCTCTCCCCTCTATATCACCCTGAGCTTACGCCCCACCTTTTCCAGTGCATGCAACGCAATCTCCAGTTCCTCGGTTGTATGGGTAGCCATAAGAGCAATCCTCAGGCGGGAAGTTCCTTCAGGAACTGCCGGAGGGCGGATAGCCTGCATCCAGACCCCTTCATCGAAGAGCATCTGTGCCATCTGGACAGTTAGGTGTGGGTCTCCGATGATAACAGGAATAATGGGAGTTTCGGTTCCGGTTATCTGGAAACCGAGGGCTTGAACCCTCGGCTTGAAAGACCTGACGTTTTCCCAGAGCCTCTCCCTCAAGCCGGGATTTTCTTCGATCACCTCTAAGGCAGCAATGCTCGATGCCAGCACGGCGGGGGGTAGGGCAGTAGTGAAGATGAAGCTTCTCGCCGTGTTGATGAGATAATCTCTGAGCTCATCATCGCCTGCAATGTAGGCACCGAATCCTCCCAGTGCCTTGGAGAGTGTACCCATTTGGATATCAACTCTTCCGTCCAGTCCAAAATGTTCTGCCGTGCCGCTCCCCCTCTTGCCGAGGACGCCGGTTGCATGGGCGTCGTCTACCATGAGCAGTGCCAGGTATTGTTCAGCGATACGGGCAAAATCAGGAAGCGGAGCAATATCTCCCTCCATGCTGAAGATGCCGTCAGTTACGATCAGTTTCCTGCACCCCTTCTTTGTCTTCATCAGACCTTCGAGGCTTTCTGCATCCCGGTGACGGAAGATAACAACCTCTGCCCGACTCATCCTGCAGGCGTCGATGATACTTGCATGGTTCAATTCGTCGCTGAAGATCACATCCTCCTCCTGCATGAGAGAGGTGATGACGCCGAGGTTTGCCATGTAACCGGAGTTAAAGACGAGCGCCGACGGTGTGTTCTTGAAACGAGCCAGTTTTACCTCAAGCTGTTCATAAAGGTTGAGGTTCCCCGAGACCAAGCGCGAAGCACCTGAACCGCAGCCATACTCCTCCACAATCTTTACCGCCTTCTCTTTTAACCGTGGATGTGAGGCAAGTCCAAGGTAGTTGTTCGAGGAGAACTGGATCACTTCTCTTCCCTGAACCTTTACCCGGTGAGACTGCTCCCCTTCTACTGCCCTGAGAATACGGTAAAACCCTTTCTGCCTGAGATCGTGCAGTTTCAACTGGATAGAGCGCAGGTACTCTTCTTTCACTCTCGTGTCCTATCGTCAACCCAAATTAATAACGCCGTTTACCATAGAGGGAAAATTTTTTTACACGGGACTTACCCGTAGTATCTCCAACCTCGGATCAACCTTTTCCACTCTTACCATGATTTCATCGCCAGGCTGAAGCTCTCTGTTCGGGATTGAGGGGTTCACTTCAAGCAGATAGTCAGTTAAGAGAAGGAGATAGCCTCTGTGGTTTCTGTCCAGAACCATGGCAGTTACCTTTTCTCCGATCATTCTTTCCAGGTATCTCAAGAGCCAGTATCGCAGTCTCTGCTGTTCTACCATTTTGATCCGGTTCTGCGTGCTCTCAAGCTCTGTAATAATTCTCTTTAATTCCTCCTCACTGTATTCCGGCTGGCTGCCGTTCAGGACAGACTTTAACTGCCTCTGTATCACTAAGTCCATATATTTCCGGATAGGGGAGGTCATGGTGGTATAGCAATCCAGTCCCAGGGTGCTGTGGCACTGAGGATCTGTTCCGATCTCTGCCCGGCTTAAGAGTCGCCTCTGACGGTAATTCAAAAGGAGCTGGGGAACACGGTCAGGTGCGCTATCTATCAGTTCCCTCGGTTCCAGCTGAGAACGGTAGATGGCCGGCACGCCCCTTTCCTTGAAAAATCTGGCTGAAAGCCAGTTAGCGAGTATCATGAACTCTGATACGATAGTCTGGCTTGCGGTTTCTTTTTCTCTTTTTTCAACGAGAATGGTTTTGTCCCTGTTCACTCTGACCATGATTTCAGGGATGGACAGGATCAGTGCACCCTGTTCAATCCTCTTCCTTCGCAGGCCCTGACTGAGAGCCAAGAGAAGGGAAAAACGCTCATCGCTCCCTAACATACGGTCAACCTCGCTGTAGGCAAACCGCTCTTTGATCTCTATGATGGTCGGGACGATCTCAAAACCGAAAAGATTCCCGTCCCGGTCGAGATCGGCGAGGATACTGATAGCCGGCCTCTGTCTCGCTGCTACCAGGCTGCAGAGGTCCTCGGAGAGCATGAGCGGGATCATGGAGATCTTTCCCTCGGGCAGATAGATCGTCTCACCTCTCTCAAAGGCTTCTTCATTGATCAGGCTGTCAACCGGCAGGATCTCAGCTACATCGGTAATATGAATGCCAACCCGGAACGTGGTTTCATCCTTTTTCTCCAGGCTCAGCGCATCGTCCACGTCCCGGGTGGTTTCATAATCGATGGAAAAGCAGGGAAGAGAGGTTATGTCTCTTCTCGTATTTTTCCAGATTCCCGGACTGCACTGTGAACAGATCTTTTCCACTTCCGAGAGCACTTCTTCCGGCCATTCAACAGGGACCTGAAACTGGTGGAGGAGCAGATTCTCATCCTCATTCCATACACCCATCTTAACCATGAGCTTGAAGGCTGCGTTGGGCTGGGTAAGTTTTGCACGGTTGAGCAGCTCTCTGGTCTGGGAGTAGTTCGGGCCTTCCTCACCGTAGATTGCCATCTCTTTCAGCAGGTGAATGAATTCCTGTTTTCTCGAAGGCTCTGCTGTTTCCTTCTCCTCCCAGATTGCCCTGAGCCATTCACTCCCCTCCTGTAACATCTCCTCCCTTTCCATTTCCTTCTGGATCCTGAGAATGTTCTGCTCCACCTGGAATGGAGTATAGGGGGAGAACTTATCCTTCTGGAGCTTGAAATAGAGCCTGTCCTCAAAAAGTACCCTCAGCACCGCCCCCTCATG
>Ga0315284_10004066_pt1 | contig 20795 bp, 31 predicted proteins | sample YL17G09_16_MG_FD_203696 | JGI IMG/M metagenome (GOLD analysis project Ga0315284, IMG submission 203696) | Sediment microbial communities from Yellowstone Lake, YNP, Wyoming, USA - YL17G09_16 | ecosystem: Environmental > Aquatic > Freshwater > Lake > Sediment | place: USA: Wyoming | collected...
TTTATCAAATTACTGCAGATGGAGAAAAATGGACTGTCATGGTTGGTTTGGTGCAGGGAAAGCCATATGAAGTATTTTGCGGGAAGCCAAAAAAAGTGGAGATTGGAAAGACCGAAAAAGGATATATTGAAAAAGAGGGTAAGGGAGTCTATTCGTTACATATTGGAGAAGATACCATACTCAAGGATATATCTGATATCTTTACCGATACACAGGGAATCATTACAAGGCTTTTGTCAACAGCATTGAGACATGGTACCAATGTTCAATTCCTAGTTCAGCAGCTTGAAAAATCTGATGGAACCATTACATCGTTCAACAAGGCTATTTCCAGAGTGTTGAAGAAATATATTGCCGATGGAACCAGAGAGAATGGTGCAAAGTGTAAAGAGTGCGGACAGGAAGATACCATTATACGAGAAGAGGGTTGTGTTAAGTGTATTTCGTGCGGTTGGACAAAGTGTTCTTAACCTTTTGATATAATAAAAATATGCCAGGATCAAAGAGTATTCGTGTATTTCCATCCAACTCCTTTACTATGGATTTATCAGGCCATAAAAAAGAAGTATCACTTTGCGATGAAATGTCTAAAAGTGTTACTAATAGCTCTGATTGGGACTGGAACTCTGATAAGACATGTTTTTGGTTAAAAGAAAGGAATATTTATTATAATCATCTTTGTGTGGAATGTTCTACCAGATTAAGCTATCCTATAAGGGTGGAGAATTGCCCACAGTGTAAATTAAAATTAAGAAGCGTACCTATATCGTTGGGAAAAATAGAGTCTGCCTCAAGCAAAGAGTGGGGTAGCGGTATGAATAAGATTCCAGTTGTACCAGATCACATGTTATCGGCAGCTAAGCAGGACTTGAAAGACAACCCTGTTCCAGAAGCAGGGTTTGATTGGGATTATCTTAAAGACAACCTATGAGGTGAGACATGGAAAAGACAGCATTGGAAGGTTTGGAGAAGGCGCATTTTTTTACCATAAGGGTCGGCAACGGGAATGTTTACTTTGCCAAGATTAAAAAAGAAAAAGATGTTTTCACAGTAGGCAATGTTGATGGAAAGGAAATAATTACAGAATCAAACTTGTCTAAATATGCATCAGTTGAAATGACAAATGTTTTTGTTATCGTTCCCACTAAGGATGGTCCAGTTCCAGTTAAGTATGAGGATATGCCAGGTGGGTCATCGGTCATGTGGGTTAACACTTCTCAGGTTTCCGAATTCAATGTCATAGATTCAAATGGAAAGCTTCTAGAGGCTCTTGAGGCAATTGATTCGGGAATTCTATCGACTACAACCTCGCCAGACCTTAGCAAATCATCTAGAGGCTTGGTGGGTAAATCATGAATAAGTCAATTGAAGAATATAAGCTAATGTGCGATTTCTGTTCTGGTAAAAAACCATTTAAAAAATTAGAGCAGGTTCCACTTAGAATAGATAAACATGCTAAACACCAGATGCTTTTTGGTTTTATATGCACTGATTGTTCAAAGGAAGACAAGAGGGTTACCGTCACTAATCAGCATGTGAGAACATTTAGTGGAAGATCAAGACATACTGACGAAAAGAATGTTTTCGAAGATGAATCAAACACATGAGGTTAATATGGCTTTAGACGCAAACGAAAAGGCGGTAATGAAAAAAGCTCCATCCACGGACCCAGTTATTAATAGGGAAGCCGTCGAGATGTTTGAGAGCACTACCATCAAATACGGTACTGTAACAATAACCATATCAGATACCGAAGATGGTATTTTAGATGGATTAACAAGTGAAGAGGCCGTTCTTTTATGTTCAGATATTTTGAGGCAATTTTCAGGAGAGGGGTCATTAGAGGAGCAAATAGATGTTCCACTGGCTCTTGAAGAAACGCTAAAAGCTAATTATGGATGGTCTGATGTTGAGTATGCAGCTTTTGTAAGGGCTTGGCGTAGAAACCTATATCTACTTAGAATTGGACAACAGAATAAGACACAGGTTAACCTTTCTGAGTTCAAAAAATTGGTTGAGTTTATGGATAAGAGTGTTGATGGAAACGACGGAATTGGTGACTCATCCATCACACCCGCCGAGCAAATGGTTAACAATGTGGTTGCCGATGATCACATACCTCCAGAGCCTCGCCAAAACACAAAATAAAGCTATACTTATAAATTCGTTGTTTTTTTATAAAGATCTAGTATAATAGAATATAAGAAAGCACTGTTGTTCCTAGTCAACTGTCAAACTCTGTGAGAATGTTAAAAATGTCAAACTATGTTCAAAGTTTAAACTTAGAAAAGGCCTATCTCTAACACTAGAGGTGGGTCTTTTTTGTGCCTTGGAGGGCGTAAATGTCACAAGAAAAAGAATTAGATGAAAAAGATGTTTTGGTTGGTACAGATCAAACCGAAGATAGGGAAATGAATCTTGAGTTGAGTTATGAGCGCAGATTCAACTTGGGTGATTTTAACCACAAGATATTTAATGTAAAACTTTCTGGCCCTCAAAGAATAATTGAGGATCAGCTTAGAAACCACAAGAATAGACTAGTAAAATATCTTAGAGAAGTTGAAAACATGGTTCAGGAAGCTCATGTTGCTAATCTAAAGAAGGCAGAGATTGAGGCAGTTCAGACTGATGTCAAATCCTAAGAGTTGGTATACATACTTTTTAGATCAATTATTTGGCGTTGCCTCTAAGTCCAAAGATCCATATACAAAAGTTGGATGTATGATTACTGGTGAGGATCACGGACATAGGACTGCGGGTTTTAATGGATTTCCAAGGCGTGTTGAGGACGATATTGCTAAGGTTCCAGAAAGATATGAGCGGCCAGCGAAATATAAATGGACCGAGCATGCAGAAAGAAACGCAATTTACTATGCTGCAAAAGTTGGAATACCCCTTGATGGATGTACCCTATATGTTGATTGGCCTCCATGCGCTGAGTGTGCAAGGGGAATAATTGGTTCTGGAATAGCTAGAGTTATTATTGATGGTGATTCTGCCTCATATAATAATCAAGAATTAAGGGCAAGATGGAAGGACGACCATGACATCTCTGAGATCATGCTTAGAGAGGCTGGCGTTGAGGTAGTCATTCACAATAGAGAAAAAATATGAAACCAGAATATTTAATGATTATAGATTTACTACCATCATCAAAACTTGACATAACAAAGTATATGGACCGTCATGGTATTTTGGTTCATCCAGATATCCATAGGGAAAATAGGTATAGGGTTAAGTGTGAGCACGATGCTTTTTGCGGTGTCTTTAATGAGCTTGTAATGATTAAGGATTTTAAGCGTGATGATGAAATGATAATAAAACACAAGCTTGATATTTTGCAAAGCAAGATTTTCATGTTTGAAAATAGCCACATCTCTAATTTGGTTTATTGCAAAATAAGCAACAAGAAAATATATAAGCAATACATGAAAGAGTTCAAAAAGAGGCGTAGTAATTGGCACTACAGCGCTATCATTATTAAGAAAAAAGACATGACCAAGAACTCTAGAGAAGAGAAGCTTCTAAAAGAACTTATGCCAGTCATAAAACAATGTCAAATTGATTACACTGTGATTGATAAGTGGAAGACATTGACCTATCTAAGAAAAGAGATTATGAGGCAGGTTCAGGCATCTCAAAACAAGACGGAAGCCGAAACATCGATTTGAGGAATAAATGGTAGACAATTACGTATCGCTTCATGTTCATAGCGATCATTCACGCCTCGATGCCATATCAAAGATTCCAGACCTTGCCGAAAAGGCCAAAAGGTTGGGAATGAAAGCTATAGCGCTGACTGACCACGGCACCATATCTGGTTGGCTAAAACTATTTGAGGAATGTAAGAAGAGAGACATTAAGCCGATATTTGGTCTTGAGGCCTATATTTGTGATGATGCAACCCTAATTTCAAGAACTGACAAGGAGCTCGATTCTCTTGAGGAAAAGAAGAAGACATATTTGCCTCTTTGGGACGGTCTTGAGAATGACCCAGACGAAAAGATTACTGAGTTAAAGGGACTGAAAACAAAAGTAAGAAAATCCAATCACGTAATTTTGTTGGCTAAGAATAAGGTTGGCTATCACAACATAATGCGTCTTAGTTCTATGGCCTATCTTGAAGGGTACTACTACAAGCCACGCATTGATTTGAAAATGTTGGAGCAATATCATGAGGGCATCATAGCTAGTTCAGCTTGTTTGGGTGGACAAATAACATCCCAAATATTGAAGGGGAATATACCAAAGGCTGAAGAGTATCTACAAAAATACCTAAAAATATTTAAGGATGATTTCTACTTAGAGATACAGCTCCATCCAGTCGAGGAGCAAAAGAATGCCAATAAGGAATTGTTGGCTATGGCTAAGAGGTTTGGGGTTAAGACCATCATAACCCAAGATCATCACTATACAGAAGCAGAGGATGTGTTCTTGCATGAGGTTGTGATTAAGCTAAAGAATGGGCAGAAAGAAAACCTGTTCGCCAAGCCATCTGAGGATCTTCCTAGTCCAGTTCAAATTGCAAAGACAACAAAAAAAATGGGTGGACGAGTTGGGTTTGTTCATAAAGAGTTAATGGAAGAGAAGGTAAAAGAACAGAAGCAGGAAGATGATAGTGATGGATATTTTTATAATGCCAGAGAGTATTATTTTAAGACATTTGATGAAATTAAAGATTCTTGGAAAAACCATCATAGTTATATTTCAGAGGATGATTTTAACAACTGTTTGGCTAACACAATTGAGATAGCCGATAAGGTTGAAAAGATAAACGCCTATAGTACTGAAGTATACCTTCCAAAGTTCGACTCTGGAAAACTTACCCCTAAAGAGTTTTTGCTAAAACTAATAAAAGACGGTGCCAGCAAAAAGCTTAGGGAAAAATATAAGGATAGTCCAGATCTAAAGAATAAATATGACGCAAGGCTAAAAGAGGAGTTTAATACCATCATCAGTCTTAATTTCGAAGAATACTTTCTGATTGTTTGGGACATGGTTGATTGGTGTAAACGTAATGATATCATGGTTGGTCCTGGTCGTGGGAGTGTGGGTGGTTCGCTGATAGCCTACTGTATTGGAATAACAAATGTTGACCCCATCGAACATGGTCTACTTTTCCATAGATTCATAAACAAGACAAGAAGTAGCGCCAAATACAGAATTGAACTAGATGAATTTAAGATGGAGAAAAAATGATCAATCATATTATAAGCATATTGGTTCTATCTTTTTTCTGCTTAATATATGGAAAATTATGGTTGGTTCCATGCGTGGTCGTGGCAATGATCATTTTTAACATCATCGTCAAGAACGATCTTCACAAGATTCAGGCTGAACGCATGCAGTTGAACAATGAAGAAATACTTAAGCAGTTTGAGGAAGATATGAAGAATCGTAAAAAGGTGAAAAAGTGATACTTGCAGATTTTAAACAAGAATGTTTTAAGCGATTAGACGATAAGGGTCTAGGAACAAAACAACCCTATACCAAACGTCTTAACGATGAATTCAACATTCTAACAGCTCAAAAAGACGACTACAAGACTGACCCTGTTGAGTATTTTATCAATGCGTCCGAGCAGGTTAAGAAGACTGGGAAAATTAAGAACTCAAACAATCTCCTTATAACATATCTACTTGACATTAGTGACGAAGATCCAATTGCCAAATCAAAGGATATGATTAAAACAAAGAGCGCAGAATTTCCAGATATAGACATGGACTTTGAGGATGCTAAAAGGGACTTGGTTAAAGAGTATGTTATTGAGAAATATGGTAGAGACAACGTTGCTTCGATTGCTGCTTTTGGAAAGATGCAGGCCAAGGCTGTTATCAAGGATATTGCAAGGGTTAAAAACATCCCTCACGAAGAAGTAAATGAAGTCACCAAGAAAATGAGTTTCAAAGACTCTCTTGATGATGCGGTAAAGAATCATGAGGAAGTCAGGCTATTCTTTGAAAAATATAAACACATGGACTTGTTTGGTCTATGCAAAAAACTAAACGGCAATGTCAGACATATAAGCCAACATGCCGCTGGTGTGGTTATTGCGCCAAGCAACATAACTAATTTCTGCGGGCTTGAGAAGGCAAAGGACAGTATCATAACCTGTTTTGAAGAAGCTGGTGGAAGCAAAGAGCTGAGTAAGTTGGGTCTTGTTAAAATGGATCTTTTAGGACTCAATACCCTGACGGTGATTCATGAAGCTATGAAGAATGTTAAAAAGAATCATGGCATTGATATCGACATAGAAAATATTGATTTTAATGACAGGAAATTAATGGAAGTATTTGCTACTGGTAATACGGTTGGTATATTTCAGTTTGAGCGAGACTGGGTTCAGATGATGTTGCGAAGAATGAAGACTCTTACCTTTAGCGATATTGCGGCTCTTAACGCCCTCAATCGCCCAGGCCCTATTTCTATGGGCGAGAAACTATGGCAGACCAAGACTGGAGTCATTCCGTATGCCTATATTCATCCATCTCTTGAGCAGTTCTTAAAGCAAACATACTGCGTTATTATTTATCAAGAACAAATCACAGAGATAGCGCAGGCATTGTCTGGATTCTCCGCAGATGAAGCCGACACTTTCCGCAAGGCCATGAGTAGCGGAAAGGCAGACCTAGCAAAAGGCGTGAATCCATTCGAGAAGCATGAAAAGAGATTCATTGATGGTTGCCGTAAACATGGCATAAATCAGCGCATAAATGTTTCTAGAACAGTTGTTGGCGATAAATTAACCTCACTTACTGCTCAAGATATTGTTGTTACCGAAGAGGGATTGAATAAACAAGGGCTACTAGAGAAAAAGATTACATGTAATGTTGAGGTTGGAGACGAGCTGTTTTATCAGATCAAATCTTTTGCAGAATATGGCTTCAATAAATCTCATGCGGTTGAATATACTCAGATAGCCGTGCAGTGTATGTTCTTAAAACACTATTATCCAATGGAGTTTATGGCCAGCGTACTGAGCAACACTCCAAATGTAGTTAATCAAGGCGATAAGAATAAGAGCAATAAATTCATTGATTATTTTTACGAAGCCAAGAGAATGAAAATAAAGGTTTCTCCTCCAAGCATCAATAAAAGCAATGCTAGATTTACGCCTACTCCAGATGGCATTATAAGCGGGTTTAGCTTTATTAAAGATCTTGGGGATAAGGCCATAGCGGAAATAATTAAAAAGAGACCGTTCAACAGCTTCTCGGACTTCTTACAGAAGGTTAGTGGCAAAGAAGTCAACAAGTCATCAATGCTTGCCCTAATTCATTCTGGATGTTTTGACGAATTCATAGACACGGCATCAGACAAGAAAACCCTTTACAAGAGATATGATTTTGTTCGTGAATATGTTTCGCTTAGAAAGGTGAAGGATGCGGCGGTGTCAAAAGACGCAAGCTCTATGGATGCAATTGTAGAAGAGGCTGAATACTGTGGAGATCAAATATTTAGCTCTCTTTTAGATCTCATAGACATTGAATCAAAGAACTCAAAATATGGAATCGACGACAGAATAATGTCATTTGGCTCTCTGGACAAGATGAGTATAAATACAACTATTAGAATATTTGGAGTTGTTAATTCATACTTTGTTAAGAGAAACCCACAAACAGGAAGCGCTGTTGCTTTTATCAATTTGAAGAACGGATCAAAGACGGCCAGACTAATATTGTGGAACAGTGATATAGAAAAAATAGAAAGAAATGATGCTATGCGTGATATTTTCAGATCAAAAAGCGTCATTACTCTTAGAGTTAAAAGAGATAGAGACTATAAAGAAGACAAATCATTTGTGGCCATGCTAGATGGCGCAGAAAAACTTTTGTAATTTCTATAGATCTTAATATAATATAGGTGGAGATCAAAAAATGCTTACCCCAGTAACACTAGAAAAATACTTACAGTTCGAAGATTACAATATGACTCCCGATGCCAAAGATCCTGGCAAGGAAGATATATCGTTTCTATTGTATGTTGCCAAGCTTATTCCAAGAACTCCAGAACAAATATCTAATGTTGATCCAGGAATATTGGCATCATATTGCCTGGCCGCTCATCAAACCGCCTCGGCCATTCACAGCAAGGCAACTCTTTGGTGGAGATTGAAAGAGTTGGCTGCAGATTCAAAATTATCAACGGCTATTGTTGACGCTGGTGCTCCAGCTACTAACGCAGAAAAAAGAGCAAAGGGTGAGCCTGAGTTTATTAAGGCATCTGAATTAGCCGCTAAGGGTGAGGCTTATGTAAGATTCTTAGATAGCATGAAGACTAACTTTGAAACATGCCATTATTGGGCTAAGGCTCAGGAAACAGCGGCAAATAGTGAAAGAAAGATGTCTGGATATGAACCGCCAATTCAAGCAAAGATACGTCAAACAGGAGGTGTAACAGAAGTAGGGGACGGAGAAAGTCAAGGAAAGGGAAATGCTGTATCTCAAGAATTCACGTTTTAAAAACAAACTGTAAAAACAACCCATGTTAACCATGTAGGAGGAATAAAAAATGTCTAAAGGTTTCGATTTCGATACACCAGCAGTACCACAGCAACAAAGAGTAGATTTCAAGGAGCTCTACTTCAATCCAGAGAAGGGTATCAATACAATCAGAATAGTTAGCTTGAGTGGAACATCATTCAAGTCTCACTATGTCGCCATCAAGGCCGGAGGAAAGAAGTTTGTCAAGTGCCCAGGTGTTGGTTGCCCAATTTGCATTGATGGATCAAGTAAGCCATCAACTCGCTATCTATTGAAAATAATTGACAGAAAGAATAACAAATTAAAGGTGTGGGAGTTTGGTTCACAGATCAAGACCCAAATCCAAGAGTTTGTTAATGACATCAGGGCAAAGATAGCCTCAAAAGAAACTGATGAAAATGACAAGCTCAGTGACTATAACGTTGAGCTTCGTCGCCGTGAACCTGGCACCAATCCACTTTATAGCATTTCCGTCAAAGAGAGACTAAGCACAGACCCACGTCATCAGGCTGTTGTTGCTCAGGATGAAAAAACCGTAGCTGCTGACAACATCAATCTTGAAGAGTTGGCAAAGCCTAGGTCCGTAGATAGAATCAAGACCCAGGTCTATGGTGAAGCAGTTGACACTGATTCAGTAACAGGATCGCCAGTAACTCCGGCTCCTTCTGCTCCAAAAGTATCGTATCCAGCAGCGGGTCAGGCTACAGTTGCTGCTAAGACGGACATAAAGACCCTTACTGCTAAGGCTTCAAACCTTGGCCCTGAGGACGACAGCTGGTTAGACAGCTAGGATTTAAATAGTTTTATCACTTTCTATTTAAAAAAGTGAAATTTACATTGGCTGGTAAAAACAATGAGCAGACGTGGAAAATACAAAAACCCAAATTATATAAAAGAGTATCGTGAAAAAAATAAGGAAAAAATAGCTATTAGAGCAAAAGAATACAAGGAAGAGAATAGTGAAGAAATAAAAAAATACAGAAGAAGGTATCGTAAGGTAATGGGCGTTGAAATAGCCGAATATAGTAAAAATTACGGAAAAAACATACGTAATAATAACCCTGATAAGGCTAAAGATCAACACCTGAAGTATGGATATGGCATTACGATAAAGGAATACAAGGCCCTACTTGATAATCAAAATGGATTGTGTGCCATTTGTTTGGAAGAAGAAAAGCATAAAGATAAAAGAACTGGGAAAATAAGATCATTAGCCGTGGATCATGATCATACGACGGGTAGAGTTAGAGGATTACTTTGTAGTAGATGCAATAGGGCCTTGGGTAGCTTTGGTGATTCGATAGAGATATTACTAAGAGCATCGAAATATCTAAAAAGAAGCAAATCATGACGTTTGCTCACTCTATTGGAAAATCGTACGAATATCGTGTAAGGAATTGGTTCGTAGACAAAGGGTGGAAAGCAGAGCGCAATCCGCTTTCTGGTGCTTCTGACCAGATAGAGGAAGAGCTTGGCAAACATGATGTAAGAGCATGGCGTGACGACCTTAATATCTTCCTGCAGATAGAGTGCAAGAAGACAATGATAAAGAAGAAAAATAAAGCCGGTGAAGATGACGATACTTTGGTTGTTCAGAAAGAGTGGTTGGATAAGATAGACTTTGAAAATGATGAGTTTCTAGTATTCTCGTTCAATCGTTGTCTACAGCACTTTGCTTACATGACTCAAGAGGCTGCCGAAAGAATAGTCGGGTCTCTTAAGATGAAAAAGTCAGAAGTGTTTGAGGCAAGGGGAGATAAAGGATACGGATTCAAAAGAGAGTGGTTAGAGGGAAAACCAGACCTCATCTTTGTTTCAAAGTTTATGAATAGGTTGTGGTATGCAATGGATCTAGAGGTTTTCATAGACGCTAGAGAAAATTGCAAGATAGCCACCAAAGCCACATCATTTGAAGAACAAATTAAGGTCATTCAGAACGTTGACATTCTTAAAGAGTTATTTACTAAAGAGGGCTCTACTTGGAACACAAGACAATTGAGGCTTTATTACTCAAAACTTGAACGCTTAGAGTCTGGAAAAGATAACGCCTACAATCCATCCTTTATCAAAGACGGGCAATTTTGGTTGGATGATAGCAAGAAGTTTGATTGGGATAAAAATACCATAGATCAAATAGTTGTCAAGGTTCAGAGTTGGACAGATAAAAATTTAGCCGAGAATGAAGATGGCGAGATAGTCTGGAACAATGAGTCTGATGTAGAATCTTTACGTGGCGAAATCTCAAAAATACTTGGACTGGATAAAAAGAATGATAATAAAGATAGCAAATAGGGTTCTTAAACAACCCCTTGAATTGTTCATTGATGATGATCTTTGGGCAAATCTCAATAGCACTAAAGATCAAAACGAGCTAAATGAAAAGCTGCTTAGGTTGGCATTGAAGCACATATCTAAGCATGGGTATAGCATAGGGTTTTGTTCAGAGCACAATAGAATGGTTACCTTGGCCGAATGCATGAAGTGTGGTGTGTCTAAGGGTTGGGGTAAGGGGCCTGAGAATATGTCACGATGGGAAGGATGTAAGAAAAATAGAATTAACTACAGCTTCAAAGATTACGATTCGCCATATAGGGTTTTGACTAACTCTGTTACCGATCCAGTAATGCTTGAAAAAATGAAGGGAACTAAAGAAGAACAAAGAATAGAAAGAGGGACGATTGCGGGCAGTCCAAACAATGGCCTGTAAAACTGTAAAAACAAACTGTATAAACCTGTGGAGGAAATAAAATGGCTAAGAAAGCATCAGTAACGATAGAGAAAGAAGCAGAGGTAAAAGAGACATCTAGAGATCCACGCATAGATAAGATTAAGAAGGTTATCCTGACTGGCAATAAGCTGTTTGGCGAAGGCACAGTATTTCGTGGTGGCGATTCTGTAAGCATGAACATTGAGTCTGTTCCAACTGGATCATTGAGTCTTGATGATGCCATTGGTGTAGGTGGATTGCCCAAAGGACGAATTGTTGAGATATCAGGTCCAGAAGCATCAGGAAAGACCCTAGTAAGTCTTTCAACTATTGCCGAGTGTCAGAAGAAGGGTGGTATTGCTTGCTTCATTGACGTAGAGCATGCCCTGACTCCTGATTGGGCAAAGAGTATTGGAGTTGACTGGAATAACCTAATTTTGTGTCAGCCAGATTCAGGTGAAAGAGCCCTAAGCATCATGAAGTTCTATATTGAAAGTGGCGTGGTTGATGTCATTGTTCTAGACTCAGTTGCTGCGCTAGTTACCAAGAGAGAAATCGAAGGCGATATGGATGCCCAACACATGGCTTTGACAGCAAGGCTTATGTCGCTGGCTCTAAAGAAGCTGACTCCCATTGTTTCCAAATCAAAGACTTGCTGTATCTTCATCAATCAGATTCGTGAGAATGTTGGTGTGATGTATGGTAGCAAAGAGGTTACTCCTGGTGGCAAGGCTTTGAAGTTCTATTCTTCGGTTCGCTTGAAGGCATGGAAGAAGTCTCAGGGCGCTATCAAGGAAGGCACAGGTGACAATGCAAGACAGGTTGGGCATCGTATGTGTCTACAGGTAATTAAGAATAAGGTTGCGGCCCCATTTAGAAATGCCGAGTTTGATATTTACTACACTTCTGGCATTGATAAGAACTCAGAGATATCAGACCTTGCAATTGCTAAGGGTGTTGTTGAAAGACCAAACAACAGAACCTATACTTTTGGTGACCTTAAGTGGACATCAAGAGAAGAGTTCGACCAAGCCATTAAGAAAGACCTGGCCTTGGCAGATGAGTTGATGGGTAAGATTAAAGAGGCTCTTGCCAATAAGGTTGTTGATAATGACAACTCAAATATCGTAGAAGAGAACGGCAAGATTATCAATAAGGCTACCGGTGAGATAATCGAAGAGATAGTGACAGAGAAAGATATTGAGGATGAATTCGCAGTCTAAAGTAATAGAAATTAAAAATTGGAGAATAGTCCATACAGGTGCAGGACTGATTGTTGCACTTGTATGGGCTTTATTTTAAATGCAAATATATGGTATTTGCGACCCGACAAATGATACATTGAGATATGTTGGTTTTACTAAAGTATCTCTTGACAAACGGTTATCGCAACACTTAAAATATAGTCAATTAAAAAAGAACACACATAAGAATGCGTGGATAAAATCATTGTTGGCCAAAAATGTTATACCAACAATATTTCTATTGCAAGAAACTAATTTGGAAGAATGGGTCGAAGATGAGCGATGGAATATATCTTATTTTAAATCCATTGGCTGTGATCTTACGAATGACCCTAGATGCCCTGGCGGTGAAATGCCTCCAAGTTGGAGGGGAAGAAAGCATACTCAAGAACATACGGCTAAAATTGCTGCGTCAAATAAGGGACAAAAACCAACTGCTTATTGTATTGAAAGGTTAATAGAGGCAAGCACAGGCAGAAAGATGTCAGAGTATAATAGAAGTAAATTGAGAGAATCAAATATTGGCAGAAAGATGACGGATGATAATAAGCGCAAATTGATAGATTCGGCTAGAAATAGATTGTGGACAGATGAAATGCGAGATAAGTTATCCAAAGCCAATATTGGTAAAAGGCGTATTAAAAAGTTAACACAAGAACAAAGGAATGCGATACCAAAATTGTTACAAGAGGGTTTTTCACAGAGAGAAGTGGCTAAACTTTTCAATGTATCACAAACATCAATTAGGAGATTTAAATGAAAGAATTTACACTAGATATGACTGTTCAGGATTGCATTGATGCGCATCCAAGGGCTCGTGAAGTATTGGCTGGTATGCATCTTGGAGGATGCGCTCATTGCCATATTGCCGAGTTCGAGACGCTTGATCAAATTGCCGATGGATACGGTGTACCAAAAGACATGCTTATTGATACACTAAACTCTCTATGGGATTTAGACGAGAAGAAAAAGTAACATATTCATTTCTGTTGACAAAAAATCTCAAAAGTGTATAATGATGTTGAGCAAAAGCCTTTGATATAATGTTTTAAATACCAAAAGGCTGGTGGCTTGATATTAACAACGTTTGCGACAGATGTTTAAAGCGGTTTTATTCCGACAATCCTAAGACTAGATTTTGCAGTAGGCAATGTCAGGCTGATTACAAATACCTCGATTATATTATGAGGTGGCAGCGTGGCGAGATATCTGGTGGAAGGTCTGGCGGTTTTGTATCTTCATATGTAAAGAGATATCTGCATTTAAAGTTTGGTGGGAGATGTTGTCTTTGCGGATGGTCGAAGATGAATCCGTGGAGCAGAACAGTGCCACTTGAAGTTGACCACATCAATGGAAATAGCGAAGATCATAGTGAGGACAATTTAAGGTTGATTTGTCCAAACTGCCATTCTCTGACGCAAACCTATAAGTCGTTAAATCGTGGACGAGGAAGAACAATCATTCAACGGAGAACAAATGCTTAGTCTTTTTATTATTTTGGATATCTTGATAGTGCTTGCGATATTGTTTTTTCTTGGAAACATGTTTTTTGGAAAGAAGGAAAAGAAACAGCCAAGAATAAGATTTTCATATATTAACGAGAAGCACAGAGACTTCTTGAGTGATCTTACCAAAGACCTTAATGAAAAAGAGGGTAAGATACTGGGTAAAAAGAAGATTGCAAAAGAAGATATAAAGAAGGTAACAAAAAAGACCAAGAGAACATTCATCATTAAGTTTAAGGGTGGAGTATTTGCCGAAGAGGTTGAGGCTCTTAGACATGAGATAACTGCCGTATTGATGATTGCTAAACCAGGTGTTGATGATGTTGTGGTTAAATTAAATAGCCCTGGTGGTACGGTGAATGGATACGGTCTGGCCTCATCTCAGCTACAACGAATTAAGGACAAGGGCTTAAAGTTAACGGTATTGATTGACCAGGTGGCAGCAAGTGGTGGATATATGATGGCTTCGGTTGCTAATCAAATCGTGGCAGCTCCATTCGCCTATATTGGATCAGTTGGGGTGGTATCAGAGTTCCCAAACTTTAGTAAACTAATAGAGAAATTTGGGGTAGAATGGAAAACCTATACGGCGGGTGAATCAAAGAGGGATGTAGGTCAATTTGGAAAGATAACCCCCGATGCCGAAAAGAGACACAATAAGAAATTGGCTGATATTCATATGTTATTTAAAAAGCACATCAAAACCAACAGGCCACAAGTAAACGTCGATAAGATAGCCACTGGTGAGGTCTGGACGGCATCAGAGGCTCTAAATATGAAATTGGTTGATAACATAAAGGTAAGCGATGAATATGTCTTGGAACAAATTGTGACATCTAACGTCTATAATGTGTATACACCAGAAACAAAGTCCAGACTAGACAAGATCTTGGAATCAGTATTTGGGGTAATGGCCAGACAGATTAAGGCTATTTGGGTAGAATCTCAATCACAAAATATAATGTGAAAAGCCTTTGAAGACAATGCTTTATACAACCTCAACGAAATAGCATATAAATAGGCGCAAGATTTTAGTTGACTTTTTTATAATTAAATACTAACATAGCAGATATGAAATACTTAAATAGAAAACTGCAAATAGCCAAAAAAATAATAAAATTATGTTTATTTATATTATCAAAAGCAAACCGCTTAGTATTACCAGTTTTTCATTCAAATATTTCTGTTGAAAAAGCGAGTAAACCAATAGGGGATTCGCTAATGAATGACAAAAAAAATGATGAAATTACATCTATTAAATTAATACATGGCGATTGTCTAGAAAAAATGAAAGATATTCCAGATGGATCAATCGATATGGTTTTAGCCGATATTCCTTACGGCGCAATAAATAGAAAAAGTAGTGGATTGAGAAATCTAAATAAGGGAATAGCGGACGAAGAAACCTTTGGTCTTTCTGATGTTTTGCCGGAAGTATTTAGAGTAGTTAGTGGCAGCGTTTATATTTTTTGTGCCAGCGAACAACTTTCAGAGATACGTAAATTTTTCGCTGACAAGGGAATGTCTACAAGATTATGTATATGGGAAAAAACAAACCCTAGTCCTATGAATGGTCAATATATGTGGTTGTCTGGTGTAGAGGTATGTGTCTATGCCAAAAAGAAAAATGCCACATTTAACGAACATTGCAAAAATACAGTTTGGAGATTCCCAACAGTAAGGGGAAAACTTCATCCAACCATGAAGCCTATATTGCTAATGGAAAAGCTGATATTGGCAAGTTCTAATGAAAATGATACGGTTTTGGATTTTACAATGGGATCAGGTTCGACTGGAGTGGCTTGTAAAAATACAAATAGAAAATTTATTGGCATTGAAAAAGATCTTAAATATTTTAAAATAGCTAAGGAGAGAATCAATGGACTATAGAGGATATATAATAAGAAAGGCTTTAGATAATGCATCTGAGCAAAACACGAAGTCACCCAGCGCCACAACAGGACCATTGGCTAAATTTGGGCCATCTATGATAAAGGTAGAAGTGCCAAGAAGACTTATACATAAGTTTCAAGATGAATATAAAATAATTAGTCATATGGGTAATTTTGATAGTTGGGATGCTTCATTAGACAAATATGTAGTTGTGCTTAAAAATCCTAATACGTGGGATATGGCATATAGGCTTTATTTTAATCCTACTCCGGAACAATTAGAATCACTTGAATCTGAATTTGGAGATAGAATATTGCAGATTGGAGCTTTTGGATACAAATATCGTTTCAGTGATAACGCCATCATAAAGAACTTGATTAGAGACGGGGCTCATTTAGGTATAAATTGATATTAAATATTTTTACGATTTTACTTGACTTTTTTATATTTTTTTAGTAAGATATAGATATAGAAATTAACCATTAGGAGTTTGCCGAAAACACGTCATGCTTAAACTACAAGAAACCATCTTATCACATATCCAGCAACCCGCTTATTGCAGTGCGTTGTCGGCTATTGTTATGCCATGGCTCTCCCTAGAAGCAAGCGATAGAACAACGAGGTCTGACGGTTAAAAGGATGAAACACCTAGAAATACCCCTTAACCCCAGACCAAGAAAGTCTGGGGTTTTTTGTTGACTAAGGATAAATAAGAAGTTAGAATGAACGCATAATATCGCTTAAGAGCGATGCACTGCGGGGTGGAGGAGTGGTTGTCCTCGCTGGCCTCATAAGCCAGAGATCGCAGGTTCAAATCCTGCCCCCGCTTCCAATTAGAAGAAGTAGAGAATAACGGACAGGTGGGGGAGTGGTTTATCCCAGTTGACTGTAAATCAACCGCCTTCGGGCTTCGCTGGTTCGAATCCAGCCCTGTCCACCAGATACATGTCGGGATAGCTCAACTGGCTAGAGCGTCGGTATCATAAACCGAAGGTTGAGAGTTCAAGTCTCTCTCCCGATACCAAATAAAAGGAGATGACATGTGTGATAAAAATACATGGCTCCCTTGCGCCAAATGCAGAAGGCTACCAAAAGATGATCATGACCACGATAAAGTGGCATGTGAGCATGAGGATAAAATGCAACCAGAAATTAAGGGTGACTATCCCGAAGCCATAGTAAAAAGAATTGCAGATGGGGTATTGATGGCTAAAAGCTTGAGGCTAATACCACCAGCACCACTAGCAAAGCAAGACTGCGAAGTAGAATGGTTTGAAGATGGAAAAGGTTTTCCAGATTGGAAAATAAAGCACTTATAAAAGGAAGTAACATGAAAGCATCAATCAACATATCAGATCGACCTACAAACCCACGACCAACTTTATCAGGGCGTAGGGGAGAGGTCTATCCCGCTTAGTTTGGAACTAAGAGATCGGTGGTTCGAATCCACCCGCCCTGACCAACTATCAGGGAATGTTGAAATGGTATCATGTGCCGCTCGGAACGGTCCGTCGAAGGTTCGATTCCTTCTTCCCTGACCACTTTTTAAGAGAAAGATATGAAACAATATAAGAAAAAGCCCGATGGATTTACTGACGTAAGGGGAGACTACAATCCCGCTAGAAAGAGTCGTAATACCAGACAAAGAATATTGAGAAATGGAAAACGCACAGCCAGACAAGAGGGAAAGATTCAATCCGGGGAGAAAGAATGAAGTATCGATGGTGTAGAAAAAATTATAGGGGAGAAAGACTCCGGTAGTCGGGTGGTCTCCAAAACCGCCAGAGATGGGTTCGATTCCCTCCTCCCCTGCCACTTTTATGCAAGCATACCCAAGTGGCTTAAGGGGACAGTCTGCAAAACTGTTATTCGTGGGTTCGAATCCCACTGCTTGCTCCACTTTTAGAGGAAGATATGCAAATCATAAAGCCGCCAAACGACTTCACACAAGCAAGTGGATACAAAATATTCCTTGCGGGGTCGATAGAGATGGGTAAGGCAATTGATTGGCAGAAAGATATTGAGGACTACCTAAGCAAGACTGATGTATGCATCCTGAACCCACGAAGAGATAATTGGGACAGTAGTTGGAAACAAGAAATAAGCAACCCTCAATTTGTCGGACAGGTTGAGTGGGAGTTAGATGGACAGGATAAGGCTGATTTGATAGTGATGTATTTTGATCCAGCAACCAAGTCTCCCATTACGCTTTTGGAACTTGGGTTGTTTAAGGATAGCAAGAGGTTGATGGTGTGTTGTCCTGTTGGATTTTGGCGCAAGGGAAATGTGGATATCGTTTGTCGAAGGTACGGGATTAAGCAGGTTGATACGCTGAACGAACTCAAGGAACAAGTTCTCAGGATATATGAGGACAAGTTTCGCTGATGGTGGGGGTAGCCAAGAGGCCTAAGGCACCTGATTGTGAATCAGGCATTCGGGAGTTCGAATCTCCTCCTCCACCCCAATAATTAACGGCAGGTGGTGTAATGGCAGCCACGCAGGTCTAAGAAGCCTGTGCCGAAAGGCGTGAGGGTTCAAGTCCCTCCCTGCCGACCAAATTAGGCTTGACAAGTGTGTGTAAAGATTGGAGAATTGTCCGAGAGGCCGATGGAGTCTGTTTGCTAAACAGATGTACCCCTTAAAAGGTACCATAGGTTCGAATCCTATATTCTCCGCCAATTTAGAAGAAGTGAAGATTGCGACCCCGGTCATGATTTCCGCCTCCCACATTGGCGTATTAAGAAATCATTCGGTAAGCGGGTATCAGATGCCCCACCGGGTTTAGGAGATTTAATGGTTGACTTAATACCAGAAATATGTTGTGATTACTGTGGTGATGTAATTCATAATCATATCGATGAGTGTCCTAAGTGTAAGACTAAAAATGCATCCACTTCTGCATATAGTCAGTTGGAGGCGGGGGATATATTTGAGTGTGACAACTGCCAACAGCAGTTCAAATATGTCTCTTGGGATAATATAGAGGTTATGGAGCTGTAGCTCAGTTGGTTAGAGCGCTTGCCTGTCACGTAAGAGGTCGTGGGTTCAAGTCCCATCAGCTCCGCCAGTTTTAAAATAGTTTACGGAGGGTTGGCAGAGTGGTCTATAGCGCTCGCTTGGAAAGCGAGTATGCCGCAAGGCATCACAGGTTCGAATCCTGTACCCTCCGCCAATTTGGAAAGATGGCTGAGAGGTTTAAAGCACCCGACTCGAAATCGGGAGTGGGTAACACCACCGTAGGTTCAAATCCTACTCTTTCCGCCAAAAAAATATGAAATGTAAAAACTGTAAAAATAATATTGAAAATAAAGATAACACGTTTTGTTCATCGTGGTGTTCCTCTGAGTACAGGTATGTTGAATATATTAAAAAATGGAAGATGGGTAAAGTTAGTGGCAAAAAAGGTAAAGAAGAAGTTTCCAGATACATAAGAAGATACTTGTTTGAAAAATGTAAGGGCAAATGTCAAAGGTGTGGATGGAAAAAGATTAATAAAGTAACAAAAAGGGTACCGCTTACTATAAATCATATAGACGGAAGATTTGAAAACAACAAAGAGAAGAATTTAGAAATGATATGTCCAAACTGTCATTCGTTAACACCCAATTATGGTAGTTTAAATAGGGGTCATGGAAGGTACTATCGCAGGATTAAGGCAAGGGAAAAATATGGGGCTGTGGTGAAATTGGGATCACGCTAGCTTTGCAAGCTTGAATCACGAGTTCGAATCTCGTCAGCTCCACCATTTTAAAACAAGGAAGTGTAATATGTCGTTTGATTTAAAGGCAGTAATGAATGAGGCCAAGATTGAATCGCTAAAGATTCAAGATCCAAAGACTAGGAAGGCCTACTTGGAAACAAGGACTAGGGAGATTAAAGAACACTCTGACATGCTTAGAAAGATGTCTAAGTTTGTGAACTCAAAGAATAAGAACGGGCAATCTCCCAAGGGCTTTAATGATTAGAAAAGGAGAAATACAATGGGCTGGTATAAACAGTGTAAGTTTAAAAAAGGCGACAGTTATCAGCATGCTTGGATTGAAGAGCGTGGTGCAAAAGTTGGCGCAATGGTTGAACTGAAAAGCGACAATCATGAGAAGTGGGAAGTTGTATCTGTCGGTGAGGGTCGTCAGTCAGCAGAGATGGTTCAGGAATTGTCTTCAGACTATAAGAGTCAGCGCAAGGCATCTGATATTTAATTTACGGAGGGATGGCCGAGTGGTTTATGGCTGCAGTCTTGAAAACTGCCGTACTCGCAAGGGTACCGTAGGTTCGAATCCTACTCCCTCCGCCACCTTAACTAGAGGGTCGTCATGGGTTTAAAAGCAGGAATCTATAAGACCTCAAAAGGAAATACGATTGTAATGGCAGAAGACGGTAGAAACCTTTATGCTCTTTATAACGATGATAAGTTTGGCAATCGTGAAAAGTGGCCAGTGAAGTATAAGGATTTTAATGAGTTTGCCAGTGCTCAGAAAATGGTTAGAACTGGTGATTGGAACGGTATATTTTTTTAAGAATTTTCTCTACAGTGCCAGGGCGTTGGGGTTCTGAGTAACATCAGGACTGGGCAGAAGATAATCTGGGTCGAAAGACTGAGGGTGGGAACCCCTCACCAACCAAGTAGTGGCCATACACATGATTATTGAGTGGGCTACAGGAAGCGTGAATTGGTCAATGATAATCACATTGACTAGGGACTGCTGAGAGATCCGATAAGTCGTGTGATGCGATACAAGCACACTGGAGACTTCATCGGGAAGCAATTCAGGGAAGTATGTGAACCCTGCTTTCGAGCATGTGTTCCTTACTTGAGATCTGGGTTGTTTCCCAATGGAGTTTCCGCAGAGGAGAAGCCGTGAAGACAAAAATAAAAAAGCAGTACAGGATTGGTCTTGATGATGTAACACCTGGCTTTGAGTGGTCTTGCAAGCAATGTAAGGCTACAAATAACGAGCGTGGT
>Ga0315284_10004067_pt1 | contig 20793 bp, 21 predicted proteins | sample YL17G09_16_MG_FD_203696 | JGI IMG/M metagenome (GOLD analysis project Ga0315284, IMG submission 203696) | Sediment microbial communities from Yellowstone Lake, YNP, Wyoming, USA - YL17G09_16 | ecosystem: Environmental > Aquatic > Freshwater > Lake > Sediment | place: USA: Wyoming | collected...
GGCTCGCAGATTGGCGCGCGGCTGATGGTGGGTGCGATGAAGCCGCGCTGGATCAGGCAGGGTTTCGGCATTTTGCTCCTGGCCATCGCCGCCACGCTGGCCTGGGGGCTGCTCACCTAGTCGAGCGGCGACCATGCGTTGTTTCATAAGCGGGTCACGATGAAGAAACCGACTCTCTTCGCCCTGTGCAGAACTACCCTCTACATCGGCGCCATCGGCTACGGCGGCCCGGCGATCCTGGCGCTGATGAAGCGGACGTTTGTCGACCGAAAGAAGTGGATATCGGAAAGAGAGTTCATGAACGCCTTGAGCCTGGCGCAGGTCCTGCCCGGCGCGACGGGCGTGAGCGTGATAGGCTACATCGGCTTCAAGCTCCACAGGCTATGGGGCGGAATCCTGGCGCCCCTGCTCTACATCCTGCCCGCGACAGTCGCTATCACGACCCTGGCCTGGGCCTATTTCCAGTTCGGCAACATCTCGTTTGTCAAGGCGCTATTCGCCGGCCTAGGGGCGCTCGTCGTGGCGCTCCTGTTGAACGCCACCTGGATACTTGGGCGCTCGGTGTTCAAGAAGCTTGAAGTCGCCGACGCAAAGGGGCTGGCGATCAGCCTGGTCACATTCGCCGGCATTTACTTCTTCGGCGTCAACATCATTTGGCTGATCTTCGCTGCGGGCTTTCTCGGGTTTATCCTCTTCTTTTTCACCGGCGAGTTCGAGGGCGAAAGAGCGGCGGGAGGAGAGGTGCTCCTTTCCGAGCCGACTTCTCTGCAACGCGAGGCATTAAGCGTGAGGGATTTCATCCCTGTAATGGCAATAGCAGCGCTCTTCGGCGTCGGCCTGCTCGTGCCGTCAACCCGCGCCTTGCTGACGACCTTTCTTGGTATTGGCGCGCTCGCCTTCGGCGGTGGCTTCACGACGATCCCCCTCATTCAACATCAGGTTGTCGACGCCCACGGCTGGCTGACGACGAAGCAGTTCCTCGACGGCATCGCGCTGGGGCAAATCACCCCGGGCCCTGTCTTCATCACAGCGACATTCGTCGGCTACCACGTTGCCGTGCTCGCCGGCGCGCTGTTCGCGACTCTGGCGATTTTCACTCCCTCATTAGCCGCCATGATCGCCCTGGCTGACGTTCACGCGAGGGTGCAGAATCTCAAGATCATCAAGGTAGTAATCAAGGGATTCCTGTCGGGATTCATCGGCCTGCTCGTCGCTGTAACGCTGCAATTCGCGGACAAATCGCTGGTGAGCTGGCAGGCCTGGGTTGTTTTCTTGGGAGCCGTCTTCTGGCTAATGGTCTTGAGAAGCGACTCCGTACGGGCAATCCTGGGAACAATCGCGTTATCGCTGCTCATCTTTCCGAAGTAACATCACCTGCGCCAGCCGCGTGCGTCGGCATTCCAGTCTATCTGGCGAGATAGAGCTTGATTATCGTACCGCGTCATCGAGAGCGGAGCGTCTCTCCCCAGAAGGGTAGGTGGCGGATACGCAAGGCCAAAGCCGTCCGCGCGATGACGAGGAATGACGTGCAGGTGGGCGGCGACGCAGGGCGCCGACGGCTACACGCCGGTTGTGCTAGGGCGACGTCCGAGACACGCCCTCGCCGGCGGGCCTTCACGCTTCCTGCACGACGTGCGATCGCCGTTTCACGACGCTCACACGTTGCGGGCCCAAAATACGCTAGAGGCAAAGATGGATGCCAGGATTCTGGTGGGGATTCCGTCGCCGCTGGCGCTACTACTCGGATATCCTGCCAAGGAGGAGGAATGGAGCCTTCCTATGACTAAGAGAGACATCCCAGACCTTTTTGACCTCCTGATTATTGGCGGCGGTCCGGCAGGAGGAGCTGCTGCGGAAACAGCGCTTCGGCTGGGCAAGAAGACAGCCGTCGTGGAACGGGACCAACTGGGAGGCACCTGACTGAACTATGGGTGAATTCCCAAACAGACCCTGGTCAGGGTCACAGAACTGCTGACGCTGGCACGCCGCCTTGGCGAGTTTGGTATCCAAGTGGGAGAGGTTTCCATCGATTGGGCCGCCGCAGTTGCGCGGGCAGAGCGGATTGTCAAAGGATGCGGCGATCCTAAACCAGAGAACCTCGCAAAACACGGTGTGCATCTTACCTTCGGAGAAGGCCACTTTCTGGACTCGCACATGGTGCAGGTCAATGAGGAACGGCTGAAGGCAAATCACATTCTCATCGCCACCGGAAGGCATCCTCCGCGTCTTCCGATTCCGGGGACAGAGAATGCAATAACCCATGTCGAGGCTCTACGCTGGGAGAAACCGCCGCGCAGACTGGCAATCATTGGTGGCGGCATCATTGGAATGGAATTCGCCTACCTTTTCAGACGATTAGGAACTGAGGTTACCGTTGTAGAGATGCTCAGCCAAATCCTTTATATGCTCGATGATGATTTGCGAGCCGCCATCAGCGAACACGCCGCAAGCCTGGGTATCCAGATTCACACCTCGGCCAGGGTGCAGCGCATTGACTCTTTGGGCCAGGAGTACCGTGTAGAAGTCGATCAAGGGACGGAGTTGATTGTCGACCAAGTCATGATCGCCGCCGGCCAGGTACCTGCAGTGGAGAACCTACAATTGGAGAATGCGGGCGTTGCCTACGACAAAGGCGGAATCATTACGGACAAGACGCTGCGGACGAACGTTCCTAACATTTGGGCCGCTGGGGATGTGCGCAAGGGAGTAGCTCAACTCTCACAGGTGGCAACCGATGAAGGCATCCTGGCGACGCGCAATGCGTTGCTTGGCCTGAGCCGGGAAGTCGATGAGGGCATCGTGCCCTTTTTCGTGGGTCTGACCCCGCCAGCGGCCAGCGTTGGCTTAACAGAGACGGAGGCGCGCGCAGCAGGTTACTCGGTGGGTGTTCACATACAAGCCTATGCCGGTGTCTGTCCGGCCGCCAACGTTGAAGGAGAACCGGAAGGGTTCGTCAAAGTCCTTTTCGATTCGAAAAGCGGCTCTATCTTGGGTGCTCATGCCTTCGGAGCACGGTCGCCGGATTTGATTCAGCAGGTAGCCTTTGCTCTCCATGGGCGCATGACCATCCAGCAGGCTGCGATGACGCCGTTTGTGTTTCCAGGCGTCTCTGAAGTGCTCTGGTATGCCTTGCGGCCACGGCCGGGAGAATTCACATCGACAGAGTGAGTGTTAAGAGGCCTCGAACTGTCGCGACAGGACGGCGCTCCTGGAGTGGCTAGCCCGGTTAGTCGACTCCAAAATACGCCGCCCGACCTTGGCGACGGCGATGCCGCTTCTCCCCCGCGCGACCTGGGGCATCTCGACAGCCCGCCGGACCTCGACGGCGTCCATGCTTGGGCTGCCTGCGTGTGGTACTGGATGTAGGGGCAGTAGCCAGCCTCTGTTGCTACGCCCAGGGCCACCAACTCCTCGTCCCGTAGTTGCTGAGCCTACCGCGCCCTCTCTTCAGCGCCCAGCCGAGCTAACAGTGCCGACGGAAGACTCAAGGGGAGCTGCGCCCACCACGGGCCGCTCGGCCTCGATGTAGGCACTGGTGAAACCGCGGTCGCCGCCGCCGTCCCCCAGGCGCGCCCGCACGTCGGAGAAGCCAGCGGCGGAGAGCTTGGCCACGTACTCCCCAACCATTAGAGCCCCGGCGATGCAACCCGCCCAGCTCTCCAGGTCGCTCTTCTCCTTCTCTGTCGGCGTTCGCAGCCAGACGATGTCCGAGACGCGAAAGCGCCCGCCCGGCTTCAGCACCCGGAAGGACTCTCGGAAGACGGCGTCCTTGTCCGCCGACAGGTTGATGACGCAGTTGGAGATGATCACGTCGAAGGAGGCGTCCGGGAAGGGCATCTTCTCCATCTCGCCCTGGTGGAACTCCACGTTGGAGAGGCCCACTTTGCCAGCGTTGCGCCGGGCGAGCTCGACCATGTCCGGTGTCATGTCCAGGCCGACGGCCTTGCCCTTGGGACCCACCTTCTGGGCGGCCAGGAAGCAGTCGAGGCCGCCGCCGCTGCCCAGGTCGAGGATGTGCTCGCCCTCCTTCAGCCCGGCGACGGCGGTAGGGTTGCCGCAGCCCAGGGAGGAGAGGGCCTCCTCCGGCAGGTCCTTGAGTTCGTCAGCGGCATAGAAGAGGTGGAGCAGGGACGCCTCCGTAGCCGGCGCCCCAGTGGGGCCGCAACAGGACGCCTCCGTGGCCGGCACCTCAGAGGGGCCGCAGCAGGATGCAGTCGTGGCCGGCGCCCCAGAAGGGCCGCAGCAGGACACCTCCGTGGCCGCGACTCTCGGGTCGCTTTCTGTGGCCTCCGAGCCCTTGAGCCTCTCGCGGGCGTGGGCGCCGTAGCGCTCCCGGACGAACTTCTTGATCTGTTGGGAATCCTTCTTTTCCATGACTAGTCAGTCCTCCTCTAGGGCTTTGCGGGAGCACACACCTCCGGCCTGCACCCTTCCTGCTCGCTGGGGCCCAGGGCGGCGGCGGCCGCCTGCTGGATGGTAGGGACGATCCGCTGCCAGGCGGCGGCAGCGACGCGATAGGCCTCCTCTCCCTTCTCGGTAAGACGGTGCACCTTGCGCTGGCGGCCCCCCTGGACCTCCACCAGGCACTCGACATATCCGCCCTTCAGCAGGTCGTGGAGGGCAGGATAGATCATGGCGTCGCTGGGCTGGCAGCAGCCGCAGCAGGCCTCGCTGATCGCCTTCGCCAGCTCATAGCCGTGCATCGCCCTCTGGTGAAGAGTCGCCAGCAGAAAGAAGCGAGCGACGCTGCGGCTGATGAGCATCTCCCAGTACCCCGTGCGCTCGAAATCCATCGCCTTCTTCCTCAGCGCCGCGCCCGCGGCACGATGCCTAGCGGCGCTATATCTAGTTGCACTATATAGCGCCACCCTAGCCACGTCAAGACCTGTGAGGTGCCAATATTCCACCCGTATCTGGAGCACTGATGCGCTGAGCTGTCTGGGCCAGCCCTGAGGCAACAGGGGCCCCCGCGGGAGTCCCGTTCGAGTGCCGCATATCGCCGTCAACCCTGTGCGTAATAGGCAGCGGGTGAGGGTTTCACCTCGCCTCTCCGGACTTCCCCTTCGAGCGGTCCGTCGGGTAATCTCTCCGCAGAACACAATCGTCTAGGTTATGGACTGCTCGCGCCCCATTACGGCGAATTCTCCTAAAGACGAGACCGCTGCTTTGGAGGACGAGGGAAATATGAAAGAAACAATTTCCATTATCGCGATTGTTGTCAACGCGATTTTAGCTGCAGGAAAGATTTCTGTTGGAGTCTTAACCGGCTCGGCTTTGATTCTAGCAGAAGGGCTGCACTCGTTAAGTGATATTTTTGCCTCTACCGTAGGATATGCAGGTATTAGAATCTCGCAACGGCCAAGCGATAAAGAACATCCTTACGGACACTATAAATTCGAAGTGTTAGCCGGGCTGATTATTACCATTGTGCTTCTTGGCGCCGGTGTTAGCGCCATTTATGAGGCGTATAGAGGATTTGTCAAGCCGAAAGAGCTAGAATTTTCTGCTATTGCTTTTGCGGTAATGATTACCTCCGCTGTTGTGAACGAAGTCATGGCGAGAGTGAAAATCAGTTATGGCAAAAAGGAAAATTCAATCAGTCTAATCTCTGACGGGACACACTCTCGCGTTGACGTTTATGCCTCTCTTGGAGTCATCGGTGGCTTAGTTGTGGCGAGATATTGGATCTTTGCCGACGCCTTGTTCGCTTTCTTGATCGGTATCTATATTGTCAAAGAATCGTTTTCTCTGGGCAGAGAAGCTGTTGATTCTTTGCTTGATGTCTCGGCGGGCCCAGACATTGAAGAAAGAATAGGATCAATTGTCAAAGAACGCGGCATTGAAATGGATTCGTTAAGAACCCAAAAGAAAGGCTCTGCCATCACTGCCAATTTAGAAATAGAACTGCCAAGTAATTTAAGAATAGAAGAGGCGACAAGAATCTCGGAGGGTCTAAGAGAGGGGTTAATGAAAGGAATTGAAGCCCTTTCTTATGTCGCAATTCAAATTAAGAGCCATGAGGTTGAAACCGGATTCTACAGGCCTGCTTTTGGCAAGGGCTTTGGCTGGCAGAGACGAGGCAAATTTAAAGAAGAATTTGAAAAAGCAGAAGGCGGCGGCCCCGGTGGGTGGTGCGTTTGCCCAAAATGCGGATATAGAACCCCCCATCAGACAGGAGTGCCTTGCTCTACGCTTCAATGCCCAAACTGTGAAATCAAGTTGGAAAGAACACAATAGGCAAGGACCAAGACTTTGTAGAAATCTCAAGCCTCAAGGCATTGACCTGCCCCCGAAAGCGAGTTCACTCTCTGTGTTATCGTCCAGGTAACGTCTGGCGTGAAAGAGGCTTGCTTCCTGCCCATGGCAGCACCGCCTTCGGCGCCGCCGGGCGTCTTCGGGAATAGCTTGTGACGTGCGAGGATCGGACCTGGAATGGAGCAGGACGCTGTTACAGTTACGCTGGGCTTCGCGATAGGCGTTCTGTCGGGTCTGTTCGGTGTAGGCGGGAGCAGTATTGCCACGCCCCTTCTTCGCGTCACCCTCAACACGCCGAGTCTGATCGCGCTCGCCTCACCTCTGCCGGCCACATTCCCGACCGCGGTTGCCGGCTTGGCTGGCTATCGGAAAGAGGGGCTGGTCAATCGGCACGCCGTGGTCTGGACGGTGGTGGGCGGACTTCCTGCCGTCGTCGTCGGCGCGCTACTTACGCGCTGGATACCGGGCCACTGGCTCATGATCCTGATAGCAGTAGCGGTAGCGGGCGTCGGCGTCGAGATGCTGCGCCTGAACCCGTACACCGCCGCGGAGTCGGCGCGCAGGTCGACGCAGTGGCGAAGCGCGCCGGTCCCCGGCCTGCTGGTGGTGGCGGTTGGCGTCGGCCTCCTGTCGGGGCTGCTGGCGAACGGCGGCGGCTTCTTGCTCGTTCCGGCGTTCGTGCTCCTTTTTGGCGCCTCTATGCGCGAAGCGGCGGCTACCTCGCTCATCTGCGTGGCCTTCCTGGCTGTGCCGGGGACCGTGACGCACGCCCTGTTGGGGCACATCAACTGGTGGCTGTCCTTCTACCTGGCTATCGGAGTGATCCCGGGAACGTTTCTGGGCGCCCGGGTGTCTGTTTGGCAGCGGCAAGTCCGCCTGAGGCGACCCTTTGGCGCGTTCCTGATCCTGTTCGCGGCGTACTTCTTGGTGGCGGAGATTCTCAAGAGCATGTAGCGGCGGTTCAGGAACGAACCCAGGCCCGCACGCGTCCCGGCTCGGCTTTCCTGATAAGGGTAGTCGGGTGAGGGTGCGGGGCGTAGTGCGTGACCCAGATATCCACAGTCTTGTTGCGCCGGAATCCCCCACTGCCGACCCTAGTGTAACCAGGCTCAGACTCCCCGGGCAGACAAGTGGTGGAGGCCATCCCAAGCCCTCGCACGGGTGTGATATGACCAGAATGTGATCTACGCGCCTCATCTTGGACTGATTGGACTGGATTCTTGGACTTCCGTTGGACTGGCAGGCCTCACACTGGCTCCCAAAACCGCCTGACGAACCGCCCAGGACGCAGCGGCCGACAGGCGGTGGAGGGGAGGAGCCATGCGAGGCCTGTTTGTCGGATCGACCGTCGTCGCCATCCTCATCGCCGGGGTGCTGGCGGTCACTCCAGTCCATGCACAAGATCCCGACACAAGCGACCGCCAGGCGCTCGCTGAGCTAGTCTTCGCCGGGGCGCCCCTGGCGACGCAGCCCGTCACCGCTACGTCATCAGCCGCAGACGCCGCCGCGTCAAGCACTGGCTCCTCCCTTCCTGCTTCTATAGGCTCGCCTCCTGCTGTCGCACCGGCTGCTGTTTCGCCGTCGGTGTCGGTTCCCGGCCCACTTACGGCCCCGCAAGTCGAGCAGGTCGACCTTCCGGACATCCCCAACCCGCTGGACTGGTTCGAGAACCTGGACCCACGCAAGTGGGCGGGCGACATCCTCAACGCCGTCCTCACGACCATCGGCCAGGCGCTTCTCGAGGCCATCCGCGGGTTCGTCGATTGGGCGATGGGGCTCGGTGACAGCTCGCTGAACTTTGTGACCCGCACCCCGGCCGAGGGCACCTACGCCAGCCCCACGGTGCGCAGTCTGTGGGATTTCTCCCGCGCGCTCGTGAACGTCGCCCTGGCGGTCATCGTCATGTGGGGCGGCTTCAACGTGATGGTCAAGGAGCACACACGCAGCCCCTACCACGAGGCGATGGAGTTGCTGCCGCGGGTCATCCTGGCCGCCCTTGCCGCGAACCTGACGCTGGAGTTCGCCCGCTTCCTCATCGACGCCAACAATGCCTTCTCGGCCGCTGTCGGGCAGGTCGGCCTCCCCGGCTACGACCAGGCGACGCCGACCCAGGAAGGCATCGCTCTCATCTTCACGGCCCTGGCCTACGGCATGGTGGCGATCCTGCTCGTGTTCCAGATGCTGATGCGGCTGGCCCTCATCGACATGCTCATCGTGCTGGCGCCGGTGATGGCGCTGCTGTGGGTGCTGCCCCAGACGCAAAGCTGGTCACGCTGGTGGGCCGACCTCTTCCCGATCACCGTGTTCCAGCAGGCGATCCAGATGATGGTTCTGCGCCTCGGCTCGGCCCTAATGATCGAACTGACGCCGGGCAGTCTGTCGAATGCGCTGCTTACGCTGCTGCTCGGCATCGCGGTGTGCTGGCTGACCCTGAAGGTGCCGTCCATCCTGCGCAGCCGCATGAGCGCGGCCGGACTCGGGAGCGTGGTGACGCTGGTTGTGGCGAGTCGATTCCTGGGAGCGATGGGCGCAGCCGGTCGAGGAGGCGGTTCGGCCGCAGCGGGTGGTGGGGCTGGTCGAGCGCCGCAAGCAGCTTCGACAGGCGCTGCCGGTGCGGCCTAGAGGAACGACAGATGGAATCAGCGGAGCTCGAAGTCCCCGACATCCTCGGCAGCATGGGCCGCGACGCGATGAAGCTGGTCGGCGGTCTGGCGCTGCTGCTGTTCGTGCCCCTGCTTCTCCTGCTGGCGGCCTTCGGCGGCCTTCCCGACGCCGCTCGCACCACCGCTGCGTCGTCAGCCATCGCCGAGATCCCGTCCGACCAACTGGCCGTCATGCAGCAGGTTAGCCTCCAGACCGGCATCCCCTGGCAGATACTCGCCGCCGTCGCCAAAGTGGAGAGCGACTTCGGTCGAAACACGGCGACGGGCGACGCCGGCGCCATCAGCTACTGCCGGTTCCCGCCCGCGACTTGGGCGGCCTACGCCACCGACGGCAACAACGACGGCATCGCCGACCCCAATGACTTCCACGACTGCATTTCTGCCCTAGGCCGCTTCGTGCTCGCCAACGGCGCGCCGGGGGATATGCGACGCGCACTCTACGCCTACGGCCACTCGTGGACGTACGTCGACAACGTGCTCGCCTGGGCCGCCGCCTACGGCTACGTCGACCCCACCAGCATTCCGGCGCGTGCTGTCGAACTGGCGCGGTCGAAGCTCGGCGATCCCTATATCTGGGGCGCGACCGGCCCCGACGCCTTCGACTGCAGCGGCCTGATGCTCTGGGTCTACTCCCAGCTCGGTCTCAATATTCCGCGGACGGCTCAGCAGCAGTTTGAGTGGGCGGTCCCCATCGACCCGTCGCAACTCCAGACCGGCGACCTCGTCTTCTACGAGAAGACCTACGCCACGTCGGACCCCATCACGCACGTCGGAATGTATGTGGGCGGCGGGATGGTCGTGATGGCGACCGGCAACGGCGGTTTCGTCAAGGAGGTTGCTATTTCCGACCCCTACTGGACTGCCCATTTCGCAAGCACGGGCCGCCCGCCCTACTGGGAGGCGACATCATGATGGGCGGGCGCGGCGCGATGGTTGCCCTTGCGGGTCTCGCCGGTCTGCTGCTGGTGATGGCAGTCGTTAGCGGCTGGCAGGGCACGACCCGGCTGACCAACAGGGGCGACGACACGAAGGCGGTCGAGGAGGCTGCGCAAGCCTTCGTTCAAGCCTACGGCACCTTCGACTTTCGCGACCCAGAGTCCTATCGCCAGCAAATTCTGGCCCTGACAACCGGCTCACTCTACGACGCCGTGGCTGCGTCACAGGTCGACCCTGTCGCCGCGAGCCAGCAGCGCACAATTACCACCCGCGTCGTCTCCGACCAAGTCAGCGCCCTCTCCGACGACCAAGCCACCGTGTCGGTCACCGCCGAGCAGCTTCGCCGGAGCACCGACCCGTCGTCAGGGCGGCTCGTCGAGGAGCGAGTGCGGCAACAGGTCGCCTGTCGACTCCTCCTGCAAGAAGGCCGGTGGCTGGTGGCCGAGTTCCGGCTGCTTTCGGAGGAGCCGGCGGATCAGACGTCGCAGTACTAGATAAGGAGGTGGACCTTGGACCAGATAAACACCCTTTTCAACAACCTTCTGAACGTCGGTATGGGCGTGGGCGTGGCGGTTTCGGCCTTCTTCGTCATGTGGGGCGCGTTCCTCTACATGTCGGCGGCGGGCAGCCCTCACCAGATGGAGCGCGCCAAAGGGGCCATCGTCAACGCTCTCGCTGGACTGGCCATCGTCCTCATGGCGCGAGTCATCGCCGGGATGATTCAGAGCGCTATCGGGAGCTAGGAGGTCGCGACCGTGGACCGACACGAAATCCCGACCCACCTGAACGTCGAAGACAAGGCGTTCGCCGGGCTGACGATGCGACAGCTCATGACCGCAGCCGTTGGCCTCGGCCTGGCCTACGGCGTGGCCAGCGAGCCGCCTCTGCCGATGGCGATTCGCTTGGCTGCGGCAGGCGTCGTGCTCCTCCTCGTCGCCCTGCTCGCTCTCTGGCGACCCGCCGGCCGGGCGCTCGAAGACTGGGCCTTCGTCCTTCTGCGCTACTGGGCTGTGCCCCGCGTCGCCGTCTGGCGGCCCCGGCGCGTCGAAATCGACGAGACCGTCGCCGCGCCTGCCTACCAGGTGGTGGTGCCGGAGCCGGCCTGGGCACTGAACTCAACCCTGACGCGAGAGGAGACCTATGCGACGCAAGGCTAAGCGGCTGGCCAGCGTCCAAGAGCTCCTGCCCCTGGATGACATCGTCGACGGCGTCCTCTGCCTGCGCGGCGGCGACTACCGGGCGATTCTCGAGGCGCAGAGTGTCAACTTCGCCCTCAAGTCGGAGGCCGAACAGGAGTCGATCATGGCCGGCTACCGCGCCTTCCTCAACTCGCTGAGTTACCCCATCCAGGTGGTCGTGCGCATCCTGCCGACCAACGTCGAGGCGTACCTGGCGGGCGTGCGCGAGCGCTTTGGCGGTCGGAGCGGCGAGGCGCTGCGCCGTCTGGCACTGGATCACGAGGCTTTCGTGCGACGCCTCGGCCGGGAGCGGACGCTGCTGGAGCGGCGCTTCTACGTCGTCGTGCCGGCGGGCCTGGAGGGTAGTTTCGAGCGGCGCGGCATCCGCTGGCCCTGGCAGAAGACGCCGGGCAACGTCCGCCAAAACCTGGACGCGGCGGCGCGACAGCTTACCTTCCGCTGCCAGGAGCTGAAGCAGGCCCTGGCGTCGTTCGGCGTCGGGGCGCGACGCCTCGACAGCGACGAGATCGCCCGGCTCTGGAGCGACTGCCTGGGGGCGGAGGCGGTCTCGCCTGTCGCCAGCCGGCGGCCGGTCGTCGCGGCGAATCGAAGGGAAGCGAGCGGCGATGCGTAACCTGCTGTCGCATCTGAGGCCAGCGAACAAACGGATTCGGCCGTCGCACGCCGATGAGCGTTTCGCGCGGGGGACGCGCTCGACCGTCGACGCCGTCGCCCCCGCCGCCATCGAGGCCAGTCGCTCGCATATCGCGGTCAACGGCCGCTACGTGCGCGTCCTCGCCCTGGCCGAGTACCCGCGCTACGTCCACCCCAACTGGCTGGGCCGACTGATCGACTTCGACCAGCCACTAGACCTCAGCCTCCACCTGGAGCCACTGGACTCGGCGGCCGCCGTCCGCGGGCTCACTCACCGGCTGGTCGAGCTCCAGTCGTCACGCCTGCTCGACGCCCGCAGCGGCAAGATCGCCAGCGCCGAGCGCGAGGTCGCTTACGAGGACGTAGAGCGGCTGCGCGACGCCCTGCAGCGGGGCGAGGAGCGTGTCTTCTCCGCCAGCCTCTACCTCTGTCTGCGGGCGCCGACCGTGGCGACTCTGGACGACCTCACCCGCCGGGTCGAGGCGGCCCTGAGTGGGATGCTGGCATCATCCCGTCCGGTTCTCTACGAGATGCTGCCCGGCCTGCTCTCCTGCCTGCCCGCCGGCCAGGACCACCTGGGGCGCTGTCGCAACCTGGATACCACAAGCGCCGCCACGATGATCCCCTTCACCTCCAGCCACCTGTCGATGGAGCGGGGCATCCTCTACGGCCTCAGCGTCCACAACAGCTCGCTGGTCGTCTTCGACCCCTTCAGCCGCGAGCTGGAGAACGCCAACAAGGTGGTCTTCGCCAAGTCCGGCGCGGGCAAGTCCTATGCCTGCAAGGTGGAGGCGCTGCGGGCGCTGATGCTGGGCATCGAGTATTACGTCATCGACCCCGAGGACGAGTATCGACGCGTCTGCGAGGCCGTCGGCGGCCAGTACGTGCGGCTGTCGGGCACGTCGCCGAACCATATCAACCCTTTCGACCTGCCGGCGGCGACTGCGAGACCGGATCCCGAAGCTCGCGACCCTCTGGCCGAGCGGCTGCTCGCGCTCCAGGGACTGCTCGGACTGATGCTCGCGGACCGCGGCTCGACCCTGAACCAGCGCGAGAAAGGGGCGCTGGACGCCGCACTCCTCGAGACCTACCGCCGGGCCGGCATCGAACGCGGCCTGACGACGCACGGCCGGCCGGCCCCGGTGCTGCGCGACCTCTACGGCGTCCTCCGCGAGCAGGGCGACCCGCACGGCCTCGCCGACCGTCTGGAGCGTTACGTCGACGGCAGTCTGGGCCACGTCTTCTCGTCGCCGACAAGCGTCGACCTCGACCGGCCGTTCGTCGTCTTCAACGTGCGCGATCTGGAGCCGGAGCTGCGGCCGCTGGGGGTCTACCTCATCGCCGACTACATCTGGCGGCAGGTGCGGGCCAGCCGCAAGCCGCGGATGCTCCTCATCGACGAAGCGTGGTCGCTGATGCAGCACGAGGAGGGCGCGCGCTTCCTCTCGTCCATGGCGCGGCAGGCGCGCAAGCATTACCTGGGCCTGACGACGGTGACCCAGGACGTGGAGGACTTCCTGGCGACGCCTGACGGCCACACGGCGCTGGCCAACAGCTCGGTGCAGCTTCTGATGCGCCAGGACAGCTCGACGATCGACGTGGTCGGCCAGACGTTCCGCCTGAGCAGCGGCGAGCGGGAGTTTCTGCTGTCCTGCCGGAAGGGCGAGGGTCTCTTCTTCGCGCGCGGCAACCATATCGCCCTGCGCGTCGAGGCGAGCCCGATGGAGCACGCCCTGGCGACGACCGACCCGGCGGAGCTGGCGCAGCAGGCGAAGAAGGAGGAATCGTAATGGTCTACGACATCGAAACCATCAAACGACGAAACCCTATCGCGGAGGTAGTTGCGCGACACGGCGTGCAACTTCGACGCAGCGGGCTGCATCTGAGCGGTCGCTGCCCCTTCCACGACGACGGGCATCCCAGCTTCGTGGTCTATCCCGAGACAGCCAGCTTTCACTGCTTCGGCTGTCGGGTAAGCGGTGACGTCATCGACTTCGTCCGCCGCGCCGATGGGCTGAGCTTCCGGGAGGCGCTGGAGCGCCTGAGCGACGGGGCAGCGCCACCGCGAAGGGATCGCGTCCCCGAGGAACGCCTGTCGCTGGATGACCGCATGATACTGACCGCTGCCTGCGGGGTCTACCACGAAACGCTCCTTCAGATGCCGAAGGCTCTCGGCTACCTGGAGGAACGAGGCGTCGGACTGCCGCTGGCGCGCCGCTGCCGCCTGGGATACAGCGACGGCCGCTCGCTACGGCAGTACCTCCAGCGCCGCCGGATGAGCCTGAAACGAGCGTCGCAGATGGGCCTCCTCTGGCGCGACGGCGGCGAGACGATGGCCAGTCGCGTCGTCATCCCCGAGCTGCGGGGTGGCCAATGCATCTGGATGGTAGGGCGCGCCCTCGACGACGCCCGTCAGCCCAAGTATCGCGGCCTCTCCTTGCCCAAGCCCATCCTGGGCTACGAGCGGGTGCGCGGCCGGCCGCGCGTCTTCGTCACCGAGGGCGCGTTCGACTACCTGACCGGCATGAGTTGGGGACTCTCCATCTGTGCTGTGCTGGGAACGCAGGTCCGGGCGGAGCGGCTCGCCTTCCTCCAGCGCGCGCGGCGGGTGCTCATCGCCTTCGACAGCGACGAGCCGGGACGCGAGGCTGCGTCTGACTTGGCCCGTCGCCTCGGAGCACGCGCCCGCATCGTGGAATTGCCCGAAGGCGTCAAGGACCTCAACGACTTGGGCCGTCGCCCCAACGGTCGCGCCACCTTCTTTCGACTGCTTGGCGAGGCCGAGCGTGAAGGGAACAAACCACACGAGGCGGACGAGGATGTGGCGGAAGCGCAGCAAGCCTGAGCCGCAGCTCGTCGAGGTCGTCCCCTCCCGCTGGGACGAGGAGCCGGCTGAGCGGTCGCGGGCCATGCTGTCGGGTCTTGCCAGCGTGGGCGGATTCTCGCTGGAGTTCGTCGCGACGGGCGCCGGACTGCGCTTCTACATCAGGGCCGTCTCCGATGCCGCCATGGCCTCGATCCTCGACCAGCTGCGGGCAGCATATCCTCAGGCCGAGCTGCGGCAGGTGCCGGTCGCCGACCGACCCGACCTCGACCCGGCGCGGCCAGGCCCAAGCGAGGCGGGTGCGGCTGTTGTGCTGCGTCTGCAACGCGATTCGGCCTTCCCGATCGCCACCGACCAGCGGCGAGGGGACGGGCTGCTCGGCGTCCTGGCGGCAGCTTCGTCCGCCAGCGCGGGTGAGCGGGTCGTGAGCCAGTTGATGGTCAGGCCTGCTCCGTCCGGCTGGGCCGACGCCGTCCGCAGTCGCGCGGTCTTGCCGGAGCGTGGACGCGGCCGGGAAACGCCGCCGAATCCGGCGATGGAGATCCTCCCCCTGCTGGCGCTCTTTGCGTTGGGGGCTCTGGGAGTACGCGCCTGGACGTGGTATCAGGAGGGCGAGGTGCTGCGCCTCGCCGGATTCGGCGCGGCGGGTCTGGTCGGCCTGCCGGCGGTCGTGGCCGTCGCGACGCGGTTTCTACGCGGGCGGGAGCCTCTTGCGTCCGGAATCATCGAAGAAAAGCTGGCCTATCCGTCCTTCGCCGTCGAGTTGCGGCTGCTGGCCTTTGGCCCCGCGGACGCCGATCGGCTCCGCCTCCTGGCGACGCGGGTGGCCGACGCTTATCGGGCCTTCGACCACCCCACCGGCAACTCGCTGCGACACCGCGCATGGCGGGGAGACCCGTCGCGGCCTGCGACGGGCAGAGGCGCGGACGTCCTCAACGCCGTTGAGATAGCCGCCCTCTGGCACCTGCCCGACGAGCCGTCCGGTCTGCCCATCGCAGGACAGGCGGTGGCGCGGCGTATCGTCCCGGTCGAGGAGCAGGTCGGCCGCGGCTGCCGCGTCGGCGCATCCGTCCAGCAGGGTCGGCGGGTGCCCGCCTGCATGCCTCACGGCTTGCTCTTTCGCAACCACCTTATCGTGGCCAAGACCCGCCGGGGCAAGTCGACCTTACTCCTGCACATGGCCTCGTACCTGATGCAACGGATGGCCGTCGGCCGGGATCGACTGCTTCTCGTCGTGGTCGACCCCCACCAGGACCTGGCCGAGGCCGTCCTCGGGATCGTGCCGTCCGGCCTCGAGGACAAGGTCGCGTACCTGAACCTGGCAGACGCGGCGCAGCCCGTCGGCGTCAACCTGCTGGACGTCGCCCTCTTCCCCAGCCGCGACCGCACGGCCGAGAACGTGGTGACCATGCTGCACTGCCTCTGGCCGGACAACTGGGGACCGCGCATGGAGGGTGCGCTGCGAGCGTCGCTCATGTCGCTGCACGAGGCGAACCAGGCTCGCGCCCGCGAGGAGCAGTACACGTTGCTGGACGTGATACCCACGCTGAGCAGCGCCGACTTCCGCGAGGAGGTGCTGAAGCAGGTGCCGGACCGCGCCCTCTGGGCCTGGTGGCGCGACAACTACGACCGCATCGGTCGCACGATGCAGCAGCAGACGGCGAACCCGGTGACCACAAAGGTGGGGCGCTTCCTGGTGACCGAGGCGGCGCGTCTGGTCATGGGGCAGTCGCGCTGCACCTTCGACCCGCGCTCGCTGCTGCGGGAAGGCGGCGTGCTGGTCGTCAACTCCGCCGTTGGCCTCCTGGGCGAAGGCGGTGCCGCACTCGTCGGCGCGACCGTCCTCAACCTGCTGGGACTTGTGGTCGAGGAGCAGGTCGCTCTTCCGCCGGCCCGGCGCAGCCGGCTGGTGGCCCTGGTCGACGAGTCGAGCACCCTGGGCGCCGCCGACTACCCTCGCATGTTAAGCGAGCTGGGCAAATACGGCGCCAGCTTCGTTCTCGTCACGCAGTCGTTGGCCAAGCTGGACGCCATCGACGAGGCACTGCGGCCCACCATCTTCTCGAATGTCGACGGCCTGACCGTCTTTCAGGTCAGCGCTCAGGACGCCCGCTACCTGGCGCCGGAGCTGAGCGGTGGTCTGGAAGTCGACGACTTGACGGCACTGGACGACTTCGAGTGCTACGCCCGCTGGTGGGCGTCCGGCAGGCGGCTCCCGACCTTCTCCCTGCGGCTGGACCCGCCGCCTAGCACCGTTCCCGACCGCGTGGCGGCCATTGCGCATCGCTCCGCCGAGCGCTTCGGGCGGCCTCGGGAGGAGGTCGCGAGGGAGATCGACGACGCCCTCGCCAGGCGCGGCGTAAGGCTGGGCCCTTCGAGTCCGACTGGCGCGGCCCATGAAGCTGCTCCAGAGGAAGCGGAGGAACTGCCCGACGAACCTCAGCCCACCGGCAAGGCGAACCCGAGGGCTCGCGGGCGGAGTGAGAACCGGGATCAGAGGTGAGAGGCATGTCCACTAACGACTCGCAACTCGAAGCTGAAGCCGCCGGCTGGCTCGCACGACTGCCCTTCTTAGGGGCCGACGAGCTATCCCTCTTGCTGGGCGTCACCAGGCATCAGGCGACCGGGCTGCTCGGGAAGCTGAAGCGGCTCGGCTGGGTGGAGCACGTCGACACCTCGTCGCCCGAACTGGAGCCGGAGCGACTCTACGCCCTCACGCAAGCCTGCCTGCCCGCGCTGGCTCAGCGCCTGGGATTCCCCGAGGGCGAGCTTGAGGCATCTTTTCCGGTGGGTAGGAGGGAAGTCTTGGAGCGCCTGCCCCGGCTGGAGACGGTCGTCGGGCTCAACCGGTTCGCCGCGGAGCTAGTCGCTGCCGTGCGCGACGACATCGAGGTCGAGCTCGAAGACGTCCGGGCGCTGCCGTCGCGCCGGCGAGGCGCAAACGCCTGGTGGCCGCCGGAGGTGGAGGCCTTCGGCTGTATGCGCTGGGGCTCGTGGCACGCACCCTTCTTCGTCGCCTGGGACCGAGCCGGCGCGCCACCGTTTCATCGCCGAAAGCGCGTGGCGGGCTGGTACGCGTTCCGAGAGGCGCGGCATCCCTGGGGGAAGGACGATATTCCGCCTATTCTCGTCGTGTGCCCAGGCGAGGCCGAGGCCGAGCAGTGGTCGCGTGCCCTGCTGGACGCCTATCGTGGGCTGGCCGCGCCGCTGCCTGTGTGCCTCGCGGATGTCACGTCCGCTCTCCGCGAAGGTCCCCTCGGCCCCGTCTGGCGCCGCCCCGACGGCAGCGTGCGCGCTCACCTCTGCGAGCGCCTGGTCTGGCGACCGGCCGTCCCTAAGGAGGCCAAAGTTCCTAAAGCAGCCAAACCGCCGGCTGAGTTGGAGCCGATATCGGGGAGCGGACAGCCACTGCGGGATCGGGCCAGCCAAGTCGTCTCTTCGCCTGAGGAACGATCACGCGGACCCAGCAATGTCGAACGACTCGCCGCCCTGGCGCTCGTCACAAGCCCTGCCGAGAAGAGGATTCTGGAGTGGCTAGGCCCTCATCCCCTGCTCTCGGCCGACGACCTCGCGGTGATTCTGCGTATCTCGCGGGAAATCGCCCAGCGCCTTCTCGACAACCTACTGCGCTACGGCCTCGTCGATTCCACCGACAGGTGTTTGGAAAACGAGGCTTCGCGTCAGCGCCGTTACTTCCTGACGCACTTCGGCCTCAAGCTTCTCGCGGCCCGAGACGGGGTGCCGCCGCGTCGCTACGCCCGGCACGGAATCGTGGCGGCCGCGATGCAGGGCAAGCAGGGCGGCGGCCGGCTCCAGACGCTGCTGCGTCAATTCGACCACACGGTCGGGGTCAATCGCTTCTTCGTGCGCCTCATCGCTGATGGCGGAAGGGACGGTCCGAGGCTCGTCCGCTGGCTCAGCGCCTCCGAGGCCGCGCAGAGGTTCACCTGCAGCGACGTCGTCCATTGGCTCAGGCCGGATGGGGCGGGGGACGTCTACTGGCAGGGCAGGGTGCGGCGCTTCTACTTGGAGTGGGACCGAAGTACAGCGGGATTGCCAGATCTAATGGAGAAGTGCCGGTCGTACGCTGCCTACTACGGGAGCTCGGCGCGGAGCGGCGACGACAGCGGGCCAGATGTCTTGATAGTGACGACCTCGGCTGGGCGTGAAAACCTCATCTGGCGAACTCTGGCCGTCGCCTTCGGGGAGAACGGTCCTCTTGGTCACATCCTGACAAGCACCGACCCCTTGGTCTCCTCTGTAGGGCCTACGACTGATGTGTGGCGGAGAACAGAAAGCCCGATCAGGGCGCGTTGGAGGGACACGGCACAATGAGCAGCAGGTGGTCCGGACCCCGATCTCAGCGGAACGCAGACGGGTTTGGGCGGCCGCTTGTTCGACGCTCACAGCAGGGTTCGCGCGCGATGTGGGATGATGTTGATGCCTCACCTCCAGCAAACCGACCCGGTCGAAGACCCGATTCGTTCTATAGACTGGCAGTCGCCACAGCGATCCTTCATTTGCAGGATCGCGCCGCCCTTGAGTTCAATCCGCTCGCCCAGCTTTCGGGAGTCAGGAGGCTCGCCGCTCTGAATCATGCCGGCGATATCTGGGGCAGAGGCCTCTGTTTGCGTGAGCTGCTAACGGAAGCCACCGAAGGCGTCCTCTCGAGAGTTCGCGGGGAAGACGTGGCTCCGCTGCGCCTCGTTCTAGAAAGGGCGTCGTCCGGAAACACCCTCACTAGCATCGCCGCCGAGCTTGGCACACGGCGCGAGGCATTGTCGCGCGGTATTTGGACGCAAGCCACTAGCCTCGTTTGGGAGCGCCTGAAGCCCCGCCTCTTGGCGCTCGAACGGGAGTAGCTTCACGTCCCGTGAATCGATCATCGACCGACGTTCAAGCCGGGAAGGCATTGCTTTCGAGCAGACGAAGGCGAGGTCTTTGCGAATTTGAACTGAAGGCCTTGGCTCGGTTTGCTTTCGCCCTGGAAGCGTTCCCCGTGGTGCGGCGCTCTGCCGCGAATCGGACTGGTACGCTGTCGACCGGACTGTACAGCTTGTGCTGGACGGCTATGAACCCCGCTGCAACGTGCGAGTACCTGCGGACCATCTCCAGCGTGGAATGACCCAGTAGCCTTTGTAGCGTTAGCAGGTCGCCGCCATTTAGTAGATAGTGCGTAGCGAACGTGTGTCGCAGGAGATGGGCATGAAGACGCTTGACTCCGGATTTGACGGCCGCCCGCTTTAGAACCCGCTTCGCCGCGTCCAACGTGAACGGTGTCCTATGCTGAGTGAGGAGTAAGTTGCCGACTCGGCCGGAGACCGGCTCCGGCCTCAAGTAGCGCACGTAGCGGGAGAGCAACTTCTGTACGGTCGCCCCCACATAAACGGTTCGTTCCCGCTGCCCCTTGCCCATCACTTTCAGGGAGCCCCGCTCCAAGTCGACGTCATCCACCGTAACGGCGCACAACTCGCCGACTCGAAGACCGGTATCGACGAGAATGAGGACCAGAAGAATGTCACGCAGGCCGGTGGCCGTACCCGGATTGTAGATGGAGATGACGCGGGCGATCTCCTCGTCTGTCAGGACCTCCGGTTCGCGGACAGGCACCTTTGGAAGACCCAGGCGGGCGAACACGTTGGTTCGGGTGAATCCCTCGCTAAACAGGAAGGTAGCCCACGATTTCAAGTTGCGGGCATACTGCTGGACGGTATCCGGGGAGAGTCGCGCGCCGGGCCGGTTCCGGTTCTCTCGCTCCTGTTGGCTGACGATGAAGGCCCTTGCGTCGTCGAGGCTAAACTCCCGAACCCGACTCGCTCTCCCCTCATTGGCAAGCCAGCTCGCGAACTGCCGCAGGTTCCTGTCGGCGGAAGCGACGTAGTAGGGCGAGTAGTTTTGGGCCCGGTTGTAAGTACGATATTCCTCAATGGCGTCCAGTATTGAGATTGAGCGCATTGCTTGCATTCCGTTCCTCGCGGCGGCCATGGTATCACCAACTCCTTTCTCTTGGGAGTTCCGTGATCCCCCGTGTTAATGCGTGCGCCGCCGTGCCTATCGGTGCAGACGCGTAACACGAAGCAGAGGGTCACGAGCTTCCCTTGGGCGACCCTCTGCTTTCGAAGCAGATGTACGTTTGCAGATTCAAAAGAGGGGATTTGGAGCGGGAAACGGGACTCGAACCCGCGACCCTCTGCTTGGGAAGCAGATGCTCTACCAACTGAGCTATTCCCGCTCGACGCCAATTCTATTCCCGCTTCCCACGACTGTCAACGCGCCTCGCCCG
>Ga0315284_10004068_pt1 | contig 20793 bp, 26 predicted proteins | sample YL17G09_16_MG_FD_203696 | JGI IMG/M metagenome (GOLD analysis project Ga0315284, IMG submission 203696) | Sediment microbial communities from Yellowstone Lake, YNP, Wyoming, USA - YL17G09_16 | ecosystem: Environmental > Aquatic > Freshwater > Lake > Sediment | place: USA: Wyoming | collected...
AAGGATTTTTTGGGTATGTTGCTGACCAATTCGTACCCTCCGACTAGACCGATCACCGTGGCTATAGGGGCCGCGCCGAGCAGGGCCAACGGGCTTGCCCCGCGGTGTATGAAGTAGATGGATGTCGATGCGGCGATGGCGGCCGATCCGAGGGTGATGACTGTGAATGACATGGGTGTAGGTAGAATGGGATGGTGATGAATGGAATAGGGTTGATGGGTGGTGCATGGATTTTTTGTTTCAATTTTTATGGGGTAGGGCTTGTGGGTGGGCTTATGGGGCTATGAGGCTATGGGAAAAATTGAAAAATCGAATATACTGTAGGCCTCATTGATTTTCGCTATATATCACATTCATCACAACATGTGCTGCTCAACTTGTGGTAACCATGCATCCGGCTCGTTCTGCTCTTCTTGCGGATCCCAGCTTTCTCACCCCCCCGCCCGTCGCGCAGTCCCCAACAGCCACGCCCCAGCGCAGGTTTGCTGTGGGTCATGCCGTGGCCCTCACCCCTTGGCCCAATGCCCCTACACCCCTACTGTGGGAAACCCGGTAGGTTTCGCACTCCCGGGTGCATTCCCAGGCGCTGCCTTGGTCGTCGGTCCCGGGCACATCCGAGTACATCACCATGTGCCAGCCCCCATAACCCCGCGGTGCGGAGGTTGTGGTTGCCCGCTGAGTTTGGGCCCATTTGGTTTCCGCTGCCCCAACCTCGGGTGCCCGTTTTAGACGAGAGCTCTCCCCCTTTTGTAAAGCAAAAAAACTTATCCCATATTCCATCAATCCCATACCCGCTACACCCGCTTAATCTGAACCAGATCCATCAGTGTAGACAGATAATTAGCGACCATTTTCCTATCTTCGACCGGATCGCCGATGAAAGAGCGTTCTGTAGCCGTCAGCTCTTTGCCCACGAGATTCGCGACCGCGATCTGAAGGTTCGGATACTTACTCCACGACGGGTACGGTACATCGGCCCTGACTAGATACACACCGTCCAAACTCTGATCCAGATGCTCTAGCCGCTTGCGGTGGAAGTTGATATTGAACAGCTGGAATGTCACCATATACACGTACAGCGTCATGCGTTGTTGAGTTGTCAGATCATCGGACGCTTTATTATGCTGTGCATTATACGCGCTCTGTAGAATCTTATCCACGAACTTGTCAAACAGAAACCCGTTGACTATGATTGTTTTATTATTGTCGTAGCTCAGCTGGTCTTGGAAGCCCGGCATCGTTATATCATACGTGTCATGCTCATTGTCCGACGGTGTTCGACCAGATTCATATATTGTGTTCTGGTGCTGTGTAAGAACGCATATTATAATTATAACGATCAGCAGGATCAGCAGCAGATACCTGTAGTCTAACTTGCGCATATATCGATCGGTATATTAGAGCGCTCGATTAAAAATTAATACGTATGCTGGTCCGTATCGACCTCGATGTCTATGTTCCGTCTAGAGAAGACGGTCATCAGAACATCTTGAATTTTGAGATTCTGTTCGACTTTAGCGCGGATCCAATCGGCCGTGATGTACTGAACCCCGTGCACAGTGTACAGATTAGAGTACATCAGCGGGTATATGATGGCCTCCAGTAGATCGAGCTGCCGATTCAAATCGTAGTACACAACGTATTCGTTCATATTGATACGGAACTTTGTTTTTACGAATCCGTATATTATGTCGTACACGTCCTGAATTATATCATCCTTGAGAGCCATAGGATCCGTTACACAGGCCAGACTGAGGGTCCGCCTATCATCGCCCAACTTATCTGCGCCATGCATATCTTTGCACGTTGAGGCGGATCCGACTAATTTGTTAATTATGGCGTCCTGTATGGTTCTGACCAGTTTAACCATCTCCGACGTCTTGACTTGGTGTAGAATCAGCCTCTGCGACATAGAGTCTGTCCCGCCGTCTGTGTATGATTTGTTCATCAGGGCATACGCGTTTTGCATCGTACCCTGATCGATGACCGGGTTATTTATACCAGACGCCCTGTACGACTCGACAGGCGGAAACGGGGGAAATAGCTCACTTTTACGTGTGGCGCACGATCCGGATGTGTTGAAAGAGTCAGATGAGCTGATCGAATCGAATGTATCGAACGTATCGACCGAATCAAACGTATCCATGTAATTAGGATCGGTCGGATTAGCCATGTAAGACGGATCGGCTAGATCCATCCGGTTGTATGAATCGAAACTAGCACTAGCATTCTTATACGCTGGGCCCATGGATGATTTGGCGGGGTTCCATACGAACAGTATGTACGCCAGGCTTAGGATAGCCAATATTGACAGCAAGACCTTGAGGGCGGCCATTATACTCTAGCCTTAGAATATTAGAATTAGAACAGTATCGATCGCTGAAAAAATTGAAAAATCGAATATGCTGTGATGTTCAATAAGCCGGAACCCTATTACATCTTTGGCCTTCTATTTGTAGATTTGAAGATGAATCCATACATTACTGGAGTCGGTGCATTAGGCGCAGCTGCCTCACTTCCGGGGAGTGGTTTCACACTGATGAGCTCAGGGCCACTCGGAAGCCCTGTCACATTCCGAACCCATTCGCATGGTCCGTCAGTTGTACATGGCGGATATTCCGGATATCCTTATCCCGTCGAATCCCCCTTCGATTCGAACGGAAATCTCAAATCGGGGTGGGTCAGGATGAGTGGTCACGGGTCTACTTCACAGCCAGACCCCGATCCTGTCAAGACGGAAACAAAAACAATAACAATGGTAAATCCCAAAACGCTTGCGAATCTCGCCCAGAACAACAGAGATTGCGCTGAACGCCAGATTCAGCGACAGAATGCTGTTGCAAAGCAAGATGCCGAGCGAAAGGTATGGGAGCAGAAAATGGCGGAAGCCAACGCCGCTATTTTTGCAGCTGCTCAACCGGAAAAACCTCGGGATCTTTCGCAGTTGACAAACTGCCAGCATTCAAACAACCAGCAGGCCAACAACTCTTGCATGGGCATCAAGTTTCTCGTCATCAACGGATCTGCAGCTTTCAACGATGCGATGAAGCTTTTGCCGAACCACTGCCCAGGGGCGACAGTTACACGCGTTGACATCCCATGCTCGGGCGATCTGCTTGAGTACCCTATCGTCTTCTGCCCCTACGACGTTAATGTGATTCGCATGCTGCTTGCTGTGATTCGCCGGACTATGATCAGGAATCCGAATTTCCGGATCACGGTGGTCGGGGTTCGCTGGGGTTCCACGGATCGGATGGATGTGCTGAATCACGTGTTCGAAACGCATACAGAAGAGCTGTCGCATATCCGCTTGGTCATAACACACCATCCGGGTGATGAGCGCCCAACGTCTGCCGACCTAGCGGTTTTCCTTCCGGCTGCAGACTTTTGGATGGTCAGCCATACCCAGACTACACAGACTACCCAGACTATCCAGCCCACCCATACCCCAAACGTCTTCGAGCATTTTTCGGTGCTCATGCCGATGTTATGGGGTGACCGGTCATCCGCACAGCCAATTAGCCGGTCGAAGGTTGTGCTGCCCAGTACAGTCATTTTTGACATACACACCCTCAACACGCAGCGGGTGAATGGCGTACGCTGGTAAGCCGCACACTCTTTTGTTTTTTTGTAAATACTCTAACCTAGATCCACCATCAAATTCCTCATTTTTTTCTCTGCCCCCATTTTAATGTTCAGCAAGTCGTACGGCGATATCGATATATCGGATACCGGCGATAGATTTAGCACTAATACTAACAGTGCCGTACTAAACACACGGCAAAACTCTATCCATAACTCGCTAAAGCACTCAGCGAATTTATCAAATGCGTCTGACAAAAGCATTAGTACAAGTTCAGACGACTCTAAATCTAGTTCTACAAAAACCCATAAGGCATCCCGCTACAACATGCTTCAGAAGGATCTGGACAGACCTATTCGGAACGGTTTAAATTCGATCCGCAGCACTTTTCGTATAGCCGACAAATTTAAAAAGCGGAACACCGTGCACTGCAAGCCGCTAGGGCCAAACGCTTCTATCGTACAGTGTTACAAGATACACAAGCACAACGTCGAGCATACGATCAAATACCTGCTGCGGCATAAGGTGTGGCGTATCGATGATTTAGACACGAATGAAACAAATTACACACATGAAACAAATGAAACAAATAACACACAGACGCAGATCTATGTATATTACAAGAATAATTCCAAGCCTATTATGGTCGGCGTACTCGGCATATCGAACAAGAGAGTTGTGAGCACAATCGATTTGAAAATCGGATCGTCTTACTACACCGGCGACATCCGACGCGGTCTGTTTCACGGAACCGGTACATACGTATCTAACGTATCTGATTCGTTTGTCTATACGGGCTCTTTCAGTGCGGGCCTACCGACCGTCGGAACTCTAATCCGATCGAACAAAATATACAGAGGCCGGTTCAACTACGATCTGGCGTATTCTACGATCTACCCCGTCGAAGGAATCGAGTACATCGGCCTAGATGTCGAGCCGGCGGACGACGGGTTCAGTTTTACGGATCTCATGTTCGACGGGCAGTTTTATTGGGACACCATAGTCAAGAGATTCAGCGGGCTGTTTAGTTTCAAGAACGGCCGGATCATCAGGTTCGAAGGGAAGGAGTACGATCGGGACGGTGTACTAATATTCGACGGGTCGTACGATAGTAATGGCGACCGTAAGACGGGATACATCACAACTAGGGCAGGCGTACAGGCCATCAGCATAGACAGGCGGATAGATCGGCGGTACATCATGGTGCGCGATAAATCAAATTCTTCTATTACGATTACGGAGATCAGGCATCGCAGTAATACGTGTCAGATCATCGTTGGGCGGGCTCAACCTCAAACACTAGACCGAGACGAGTCTAGTCATAGTCATAGTCATAGTCATAGTCATAGTCATAGTCATAGTCATAGTCATAGTCATAGTCATAGTCATATTCACGTAGATGTACAGAACATCGATCCCGTAATATGCAAAGCCGTTTCGAAGTTCTACAGGGCTAGTCGGACGGATTACTTCAAAGGCATCGTACTAGACGGGGATATTATTTTCATCGGGTGGTTTCAGATAGAGGACTACGCGGATTACGATTATACGATCGAGTCGTCTGTCGTATCGTTCAAGATCTTAGGAGGGTACGGCTACCACAAGTCGATATATAGCTGTGATACGCAGATGCCGTGCGACATATTAAAATTAGACCACAACATCAAGACAAAAACAAACACAGATATAAATCTGCTGGAGCTCAGCCTATTAAACATCGATTCGTTCGATCCGAACAGACAATACACGTCAACAATCAAAATACTCTACCCGGACTATACGTACAGCTCTACAGATTCGAATTTGAATTCGAATTCAAATTCGATGATCTACAAAGATGGCGTACTATCTATCGTATCGGGCACCAAGACGTACAACATTAATTCAGATATATGGGGCGCCTCTACAAAAATGTCGATCGAACTGGGCGATGAGGATATGTCAAAGCATAACCAGATATCCGATTCTTTTATCGGTTTCAGCCGCTACACCAAAAGCGTTTCCGACGATCTAGACAGACGATCGGGCGGTAAAAGTTATTCGATAGTTAGGGCGTACATGTCTAACAACAAAACATACAGATACGCGTACGGTCTGTTCTTGATCGGACCCGACGAAAAACTGAACCAGCTGATCAACGGCATATGCAGCATCGATTGTGAAATTAGGATCGGGGAGTTTGAAATCGTATGCGATGGATTACTCACAAACATTACAAAGCAAAACATGATACGAGGCCATACGCTGATCCCGTGCCCGAATGTTAATAAATCTGACACGAATAAAACAGACCATATTAGCCCCGATCCACAGAATTTCGATGCGGATACACTGCACCACATCGAACAAATAAAAGCGCTGACGATCGGCGATGATCTGACATCCATCATCAGAGATATACAGATCGAACTGAACAGCTCGACTTCTCAATCCGAAATAAAACTAGACCATAATGCTGCGGTCGTAGAGTCTGTCGAATCTGTCGAATCTGTTGAATCCGTTGAATCCGTTGAATCCGTTGAATCCGTTGAATCCGTTGAATCCGTTGAATCCGTTGAATCCGTTGAATCCATGGAAACAACGGAGACCATCGAAACATTCGGATCCGCTGAATCAGATGCGGAGCTAGAACATTGAGTTCATTTTTTGTAGTTGTCGTACACCACAGATCTAGCGTTCGATCTGTTCGACATATTTGATCGCCGATCGTACATAGGCTGCGCATTTAGTTTGGATTTTGCTTTGTCGGCTTTGGCTTTTAGTATAGCCCGCCTAGTCGAATCGATGATAGATGATATGGCTTCGATGGACGAGTCGTAGCTATTCAAATCTGTCATGTCTGTCAACTCATCCATGTCTGGATCGATGGTCACCGTACTTACGTCATCCGGATTATGGCTCTCTGTTTGAACGTGTTCCAAATTTATCAGATCGGATCCGATTTTGTCTAACTCTCGGGTCACATGAACCGGATGCTCTAATTTACTTCGGCTACTACGGCTGTTATGCTTTGATGACTTGTGAGACTTAGTAGTGCGGGATGCATGAGATGCATGAGACACTTGCGATGCATGAGACACTTGCGATGCATGAGACACTTGTGACACGATATCTGATGTTCGATCTTTGGCGGATTTGACTGGGCCCGTACTTTTTGGCATGCTATGCATACTAGACATACTAGCCGTACTAGCTATCCGATGCTCTGTATCTGCACCGAGACCGGTTATTCCGGATCCGGATGTGATTTTATTATCGTATATCTCTTGCGCATCATCGATCAGCAGCTCACCGATCGTGTAATCGTATTCAGGACCCGAGCTAACGACGAAATGTATATCGTAGTTCCGTACGATCAGCCGGATAGATTTCGGCATCAGATTTTGTATAAGGGGGCGGCCCTTGTATCGCAGAACAATCCGATTCGAGTCAAATGGTTGCAGAATAACGGTAATAGTTGCAGCCGTAGACGGATTTGGTTTGTGTGCGGACTTTATTACGATGCGCGAGTTGTTTTTTATCTTGTGCCGGACGACGATTTCGATAGGATCCGTATTAGCTGTGCTAGCCAGACTAGTCATCAGTTCAGACAGATCGAGCATATTTGAATCATCGCTCGGTTCGAAAACAATCTCTATAGATGTTTTGTTGGACGCCGTATTAGCCATCGGATCAGCTGTCAGATCAGCCATCAGATCAGACGTTTTGTCATCGGTTGACATTCGATAAATTAGGCCGGCCAAAATAAAATTGAAGTTATAGCACTCTCACCTAACGGATATTTTTATTGAGCATAATTATAGTACAAGATCTATGGAGTACCTCATAACGGGGCTGAGTATCACAGCCATGATGGGGTCTGTGACGGCCATTACGACCTTGGCTAACGGCGTGTATTCTTTGAGCGACCGCATCATAAAATCGACAGACTCTGGTATAGTGGATATCAAAAGGCTGATCGAATCATCCGATCTGAAGAACAAGATCAAGATAATGGGCATCTTTGTAAAAGAGATAGACGTCGCGAACAAAGACAATAAGGCACCACACTCTATCACGGAGTCTATAAATTCGATAAAGATTGCGGTCAACGAGATCGAGAAAGAACTGAAGGAGATTCAGTTCCGCATAGACTACAACGATAATCTGTACTTCACGGTTGGCGGGACCAGGGCGTACAAGTTCGGTAATTCGTACAAGCGGTTGGACTCAAAGATCAAAACGCTGAACAGCCGGTACGATACTCTAAAATCTCTGTTCTCCATGCGGCATCTGCTGAATCCGGATAAGATGCAAAGTTTGAATTTGAATTTGAATGGCGGTCATAACTCTAATGCTCAGACCATAACATACCAGACACCGCAGAGTATACGGGATCGGATGGATGACCTGGATTTCGAGGCCGATTCTAAGATCGTCGATAAGATCGTGGCGTACATTAAGGACGACGATATGTTGAGCGGCCCGAAATAGATTGATTTTGTTTTATTATTTCCGCATCGATCTGATGCAGAACTGTTTTAAATTATTCAACTTACCAGTACGGGTAGAATCGGCCATACCGGTCGACGTTATAATCGTACAGGTACGGGTAGTACGAGACCCTAGAGAGGTTGCGGGTCGGCAGGTACCACGGCATGCCGCGCCAGTACCGATACGGGTTATAGCCCCATCCGTATCCACCCCACTGGCCGCCCCAGCTCCAGTCGTTCCAGCCCGTATTATCGTTGTTCACCGTCAGATAAACATCTTGCGGCCCGTCGTTCGAGTACAGAGACTGTAGAGCTCCGCCGCCGCCGAACCCCTCCTCATACCCCATCATACTCCAAAACCAGTACCGCAGGTCTATCAGATACCACTGCACTAGGATCGCTATGACTAGTATCAAAATTAATATCGCCCAAGTTTCCATTTTTATAGAATGGGTTCAGATAAATTTATACAACAGTCTCAAAGTAAAATACAAACTATACGCAGCCTTCACCGCTGTACGTCGTACTCATCTGCAGCAGGCAGTCGGAAGAATACTTAGATACGTAGTCGGCTGGTCTCTTGTCTAAAATATCCGCCATTACGATGAAAATGATAAAAAAACTCAGCATCAGCGTGACAGCTGTGTAGTAAGACAGTCTAGTCGGATCGTACGACCTCGTGCTATATACGGGCATCGGCTGTACGTCGACCGTATTCATTTATACAGATGCCGGAAATTAAACCCGAACGACGACTACTGGCGCGATTTAGTGAGCTGGTTTCTCAATTTAGCTAGCTCTGCCCTCTCATTTTCTAATTCGGCTATCGCAGCATCTAGTCTAGTGCCTATATGTTCAATCTTAGATCCTACTGCGTCTATTTTTGATTGTTTAGCAGGGCGGGGTGGTTGTGCATACATCTGCTGCTGTAATTGTGGTTGTGGTTGTGGTTGTGGTTGTGGTTGTGGTTGTGGTTGTGGTTGTGGTTGTGATTGTGGTTGTGGTTGTGGTTGTGGTTGTGGTTGTGGTTGTGGTTGTGGTTGTGGTTGTGGTTGTTGTGCATACTCTTGTTGTTGTGCATACTCTTGTTGTTGTGCATACTCTTGTTGTTGTGCATACATCTGCTGCTGCGGTTGTGGTGCATACTCTTGTTCTTGTGGCTGATCATACGCTTGTGGCTGATCATATTCTTGTGCATCCTCATACTCTTGTTCTTGAGGCCGTTCCGTACTTTGTGCATGCTCTTGTCCTATAACTTCTACCGCATCCCGTATCTTGGTCTTTGTTTTATCGATAGACTGGCTGATCATTTTGGGGCATTCGTTGAGCAGGAAAGATTTTATGTCGAGACCGGCGTATTTTTGCGCGTACTTACCAGACACCAGTTCATTGAAAGATGCGAATACGTTGACAAACAAGAACATGATGCCGAGACACTTGTTTATGGATAGAGCCATAAGTTTTGCAAATCCCTGTATTTTTTGTCTGGGACCACCCGGCACCAAGTCCAAAATCTGATCGAACGTGCCGAGGCTGAGCCGATTTATCTGATCGAACCGGCGGCCGATAAAGTCTGCCAGCATCTGCGGCTGCTGTATAGTGTTCCGTAGATCTTTGGGAATCATGTACCACTTTGATTCTAACGTGTCTCTGGCTTTGCCGTATATCACATTTGAGTAGTTTTGGAACATCGGCAAAAAAGTCCCGATCAGCCCCATGCTGTCCGGTGTCATGGCGTCCATCGCCGTCCCGATGAAGCTCAGCAGTACCGAATCGATCTCTTTGTACAGCTGATTGAACACGCATAGGATCGGCTTCAGTTCTTCTATGCCGATAGACGGATCGTGCAGATAGCTCCGCAGCACGTACTCTACTCTACACCGGATGCCGTATGGGCCGCCGCTGAAATCAATTCTGAACAGGTCTGCTAAGAAAAACATCTGTAGCTTTGCTTTGCGTGTTTTATTTTTGGCATCTCCTGTTACGGTTCGACCAACTTGTTCAGCTGCCATAATAGATTGCTCAAGCTTTTCCGTAATACGCAAAATCGTGCCGAACAGCTTCGACAGCATAGTTGTGCCTTTGACGAATACCAGAGGTAGGCCGACCGCCATATCTCCACCCGTTCCGGCAGATACTATAGCCGCCCCGACGCTCGTCGCGATTTTAATACCGGACTTGAAACTGCGCTCAGCTATATTGCCCTGTGTCTCATCGAAATGCCGCAGTACATTGTTGAGCTTCGACAGGAATGCTTGTGTATTTTGCATAATATCTTTGCCGACGGCCTTGGCCTGTATAGCGCGGTCGGCGTAGTCGTGTATGTTTTGTATGCCTTGTATATCGTGTCCCGACTTAGACCTGATTTTACTGACCAGCTTGTCGATTATTTTAGTCACGAAGCCTAGTATCGCGCCGATAGATGGCGGAGGTCCTCTTCTGTCGTATAACTGGTACTGCGTATTCGGGTCGCACGGTCTGAGTTTTTTTGACGATCCTACAAAAGGGATCGTAGGGATAGGTATAAATGAGCTCAGCCCCGGTAGTCCACCGATCTGATTCTGAGATCGATCATTTAGATGCTCGTATAGCAAGACAGCGAGAACATTTTTCAAAGGCTGTGCATCTAAACCACAGCCCGCAGTTTGAGTTGTAGTTTGAGTTACGGTGCCTAGTATCCGATCGTAGTCCGCCTTGATTTTGGGTATAGAATTCACGTACGATGTATAGTAATCACCGTACGCTTGTATATGAGGACGCAGAGCATCGTATATAGACGGTAGGTCGGCCACGAAGATATAGAGATATTTGTTTTGCTGACTACGCCGATCTACATTTTGCTGATCTACATCGTGCCGGTCAGAACAATATAGAAAATCTGAAGAATTCCGCGTATCTATGCCGTACATTATAGTGCGCTCAAACGGGGATACGTATAAAACAGGGAATTTTTTTTATTAATCCTCTCTGTAAAAAAATTTATATAGCTAGATTATAATAAATATGTCAAGACCCTGTCTCATTGCGCGCGCTCATAAAAACGAGAGGGCTCACGACGTCGTAGTCCCCTTCTGTTCTAGCTCCAGCTCGTCCAGCTCTTCTAGCTCATGCTCGTCTAGCTCCGATTCTTGCTCGAGGTCTAGCTCGAAGACTTGCTCCAAGTCTTCCAAGTCTAAGTCCAAGTCTTGCTCCAAGTCTTCCAAGTCTTCTAGCCGCTCCAAGTGCCACGTCTCTTGCGACAAGATCAAGGCAAAGGCTGAGAAGGCCTGCAAGAAGAGCCACAGCAAGTGCAAGGATGTTGAGGTCGATGTCAAGCACTGCTACACCGTCAAGCCCGGCAAACAGAGGGTCAAGAAACAGATCTGCTACAACCACGTCATTATCGCCGACGTTACGCACCACGTCAAGGAGCAGGTCAACTGCGTCCACAAGTACCACAAGGATGTTTGCCACAAGGAGGTGTGCAAGACCGTCTGCGGTAACGACTGCAAGCAAGAGTGCGAGAAGAAGTGCAAGTCCAAGTCCAAGTCTAAATCTTGCTCTTCCAAGTCCAAGTCTAAGTCTTGCTCAAAGTCTAAGTCCAAGTCTAAGTCCAAGTCTAAGTCCAAGTCTTGCTCCAGGAAGTCGAAGTGCTCCAGGGGCTCCAAGTGCTCCAAGAAGCATTCTAAGAAGTGCTCCAAGAAGCATTCTAAGAAGTGCCCCAAGAAGTGCTCCAAGAAGCGATCCAAGAAGTGTTCGAAGAAGTGCAAGAAGTCTAAGTCCAGCTCGTCCACCAAGTGCACAACCGAGTCTAAGTCTGACTGCAAGTTCAAGTTCTACGACGACTCTCACAGCTCCATCGTCCGCAAGCGCCCGTGCAAGAAGCCTTGTGCCAAGCCCCAGAAGCCCTGCAAGAAGGCTTGCCCCAAGCCCCAGAAGCCATGCCAGATCCGTAAGTGCGGAAAGTGCGGAAAGGGCAAGAAGCATGATGATGTGCAGTAGATGGATTCCATTTGATTGATTCAGTTTAGTGATCAGATAATTTTAATCATCTGAGCATAATATAATTTGCGTAATGATCGTCCAGCTTCTGATGGTGCTGATCATCATTATTGTTTTGTTCAACTCGCTCGTATACAGCATACAGAACAGGTGCCCGGCGCCTTATATAAAGATCCCGTTTGCTAGGGCCAGTCGGATGCCGTTTTATGCGGCGGCTAATGCTGTTGTAGACGATAAGTCGAATCCATTGTATCAGAACATCGGCATAGATAAAATTAATGTGAAACTTGATAGAGATGTCCCGTGCGGCATATATAAGACCGACACGTCTTACGGTAAAGCTGTACTGTACACGACGAAGAGGTCTGTACGGTTCGGCTATCTGAATTTTGTCGATGCGGCGTCGATGGATGAGCAGACCAAAAAAGAGTTCGACAAGTCCGATCTGTTCGATCTGTGGAATCTAGAGAGGTACGTCGATCGGTTCGGCGATGAGTTTGTGAATACGTACAATCGGGGGTGCTGCTAGAGGGAATAGATGCAAGATAAAAAAACTATACAATGCGCAGGGCGATGGTGATCTGTCGAACGAATGCGTATTCGGCGTCACCAATGGTGACCTGTACTGACTTGCATCCATGTCAACCCGTGTGGAAGTTGTAGAGAAGGGTGCCGAGATCGTAGTACTCCTGGGCCGATGCACTCTGATTCATCTTGAGCTCCACATCGGTTGCCTGACCTTTAGTCAGACACACAAAGTTGTCATAATTACTCTGACGCACAAGCACCAGATATTGAACACCTTGCTTTGGCAGGGGGTGGAACGATTCATCGACAGACAACACAGTATCAGTATACTTTGACATGATGACGCGGAAAAGTAATACACCCCAAAACCAATGAGCCCTACAGACTCTTCGAAATTTCAACTTTTTCATAGATCTACCATACCCCACAGCCATATAATCAAAAGGCTCAGCCCTACACCCCGTTCTATTTCCCCGCATCAGCATACCCTTCTAGCTGTGCCCGGATCTCCTTCTCACTGAACCCGGCGAACGTCATAGGCTTACCACCATCCTGGTCACCCCTGTATATCAGTACGCTGTACGGGTCTAGCTTGATCGTCACTTTATCGCTCTTCTTAGACCACCCGTTCTCTTTGTGCGTGTAGTCTGCGATCCATTTGACTTTGTAGCCCGTCAGCATAGTCAGACCATCTGCGCCCTGATTCCGTACAAATTTAACATGGTACAGCGTGAAACAGCGTTTGTATAGCTCCATAGTGCCACCGGGGTACTTCTTGGGCTCCTCGAAAGATGTCAGCGTTTTGATGGCGAACTCTTTCATCCGGCTGTACATAGCGGCGATCCTATCTTGCTCGCGGCGTAACGATTTCTTGTCCAGGCCCGTTATCGATTCGTAAAACAGGTTCGGCAGATCTGAATCTATCGCCTCGATTTTGCCGATTACTTCTTTCCACGCCTCCTTCTTGCCAGACTGTAGAGACGGATGGCCTAACTTCCCCATCAGATGGGATGGCGGAGGAAGTAGGTTCGAAATTAAAGCCGGCCCGTTAAAAGTGTTCCGAACCTCTTGAAGCTTAGACTCGTTCCGTACGTACGAATTACCACCCATCCACCACCCGCGCTTGATTATTTTCTCGATCGGCACATTAGACTGCGCTTTGTTCAAATTGTTTACATTCGAAAAGGGTCTCGATGCCAAAACTAGTATGCTTTGCTTCGTAAGATCGGCCGCCGCCAAATCGAACTGCGTAATTAGGTTCAGCGTATCCAGATGCTCGTAGTCCGGCTTGAACCGGTCCGTCTTACACACATACGACTCGATATAAGCGCGCAGCTCGTTCGGATGTAGAGTTTGCTGTTCCATTTTGATGAATTTGACAATTCCGTATCTTATGATGCGAAATTTTATAAAAGACTAACAGCCCGGCCGAATATCAATTTTTTATTTTGCTAAAAAGTTCTACTGACTTTGCGCAAGGCCGGCTCCTTTTTAACAACGCGTATAGGTACGGTTACACTATTCTGATTGTTTGGGTTGTTCGGATTATTCTGATAGCCGTATCCTCTGTAGTCTATATTTTCACCACCTCCACCATATGGATACGGATTATTTCTGCCGTACTGATCTTTATCGTTGCGGTACATTACGGCCAAATTTTCGTATATCTTGTTCAGGATGTCGATGCTCTGGTTCTGTTTGAAGAAATCCGACAGATCGAACTGTGCGATGTATTTGCAGAACTGGGCCGACGGTACGATCCGGATCTCTTTTATGATCTGAGAGTACGACGCGTGCCATATTAGTAGCGTATCTTCAAACCGAACCTGATACACATCACCGTCGAAGAGCAAGGGATCCGCGACAAAATTACTGATCTTCTTGAAGTCTTCCGACGTCTCGTACGTCATGTCGGAATTAGTTTCAAGGATGCGGTTGATTTCGATAATCAAACTAGAGCGCCTCATCTCGTGCTGACCTTGACCCGCCCCGGCTAGTTTTGACACACTGTACCGGATATTGAAACGGCCCTTCCCACCTGTCGCTAAAAGCCGCAAATACGCCTCGACCTTCTCTAGTTTCGTAATAAAGTTGTCCAACCACTTGTCCGACTTGTCCGCAAATACCACATCGTACTCCCTGTAGTCTATACCGTAGTCAGATCCGACGTCTATCAGATCCGTTGTATTCGGATTACGCTGATCAAGCTGGTTATTTTGCTCGGCCTGTATACCGTGCTGTACTACGAACTTATGATGCTCGACGTCCAGGGTGTTGATGGCCGATACGAATTCCATGTAATCCGCGTACACCGGATTTATATCGACGTGATTAATATTCTGCGTGTTGTACGGATCGTATGTTCTGATTCCATTTTGCTGAATGCTCTGCTTGACTCCCCGCACAAGATGCTTGATGTCTCTAGTTTCGAATATATCGGGATTTATTTCGGATCCGCTGATCATACTCGACGTATCGCCACCCATATAATCCGCGGATAGCGTGTCTCGGTCCGCCGGTGTATTTGGATGAGCATTAGGTTGAGCATTCGAATGAGTTTGAGGTTGTTCGATCCCCAATTCTTGGCCGATAGGGTAGATCCCTTCGAAATACTTCTGATTGACTTTGCGGAACTCGCTGGAATGCAGTATCGCATTCTCGACATTCGGGTTCAGACGATCTGTCAGACAGTACTTCTGCACGTTGTATTTTTTGAAAGACGACTTGATCCGCTCGCCCGTGTCCGACACTATAATCAGCTGCGGATCGCCGGGCCGGATCATCTTCACAGAGTACATATATACGGGTACTGTAACCGGTAAAGTATCTGCGGCTCGAGTAGGTCCAATTTGTGTTGCGTTAACCGGCTTCAACAGATACACGGCGTAGATTTTATTAGGGTCGCCGTTCCGTGAGCTCTGGCTATTAGTTTGTTTGTTAGAAATTCTGAGCCTAGACACGCTTTCAAGCCACGTGAATATCTGGGCCTCTGTAGGGAAAGTTATATCGACGATGCTGTTGTTGTAGAGCGTAAAGTTCGGATCCAAGATAGGCGGCCATGCGTCTAAGATATCCGACTCGACGTTGTCTCTCGAAACCAATTTGTAATACATGCCGGCCTCAATGCTGTTATGTTATACTGTTACTGGCGTATATTTAAAACTCCCGATGACCGCATTAGAATAAATTCACTAGCGTAATTATATAGATGCGCCGAACTTACAACAAATATAACCCGGTCCGCGCAAATAATCGTACTTCTAGCCGTATCATTTCGTCAGATGTGACGCGTAATCTAATCGTACCTGACAGCGACAGTGACAGTGACAGCGCGAACGATACGCGTATCATGCATCGGCCGGCCAGAACCAGATCTATGCTCGAACCTGGGTGCGACCCGCGATGCGTATCGCGTAATTCGTGTAATACGATATGCAAACCGATATGCGATCCCTGCTGCGATCCTTGTTGCGACCCTTGTTGCGACCCTTGTTGTAAGCCATGCAAGCCATGCAAGCCGTGCTGCCCGGAAGACAAATCAAACAACTGCATCAAAAAGTTCGTGTTCGATAACTGTGAACCTGATTGTGTGTCTGATTGTGTATCTGATTGCGTATCCGACTGCGATTGTGATTGTGATAAACCCGATCCCTGTAAGCCAACTACAACAACTACAACTACTACTCTCCCGCCAACTACCACAACTACCACAACCACTATCCCACCTACAACTACTACATCGACGACTACCATAAGACCACCGATCACTACTACAACTACTACAACCCTACCGCCTTGTAGGGGTCAGCCGACGATCAACGATATCGATCCATCGTCCGGCTCTTCGATTTTCCCGACGCCGATCACTATATTCGGTACGAACTTCGACAGCTCGGCCCAAGTGATTACAGCTCCACCATCTGCTGTGTCGAACGTGGTTGTTATTAATTCGACGACCATTACAGCTATACTGCCGCCGATGGCACCGGGAATCGTTCTAATTTATGTTACGACGAATTGCGGTACATCGAGCCAGCCTTTCACGTTTCAGTACATACAATCGGCACCAATGTAGATTCATGAGGCTGATGTGTTTGTACTTGTACGGATATCGATTGTAGTGCGCCAAAAACGCCGATATTTGATCGAAATAAAATCAAATGATTTTATTTTGCCCGCGTTGATTATAAGCAAGCATGCCACCGCCGCATAGAAATCGATTTCATAAAAAGAAATCTAGCTCGTCTAGCTCTTTCGAATACGTTGAGAACCGCGTACTCACAAGAGAAGACAAGCATGATCGTGTTGTGCCGGATTTCTTGCAAAAATGTCGGCCAGACCATCATCATAAAAAGAAACCCGCTAAACCAAAGCATGTTAGACCGGTCAGACCTGTTGAATCTTTTTGTGCATGCCCTAGCTCATCTAGCTCTAGCTCATCTAGTTCCAAAAGGCCGTGCCATAAGAAGCCGTGCCATAAGAAGCCGTGCCCCAAGTCATCTAGTTCTAGCTCATCCAGCTCATCTAGCTCATCCAGCTCATCCAGCTCATCCAGCTCATCTAGCTCATCCAGCTCATCCAGCTCATCCAGCTCATCCAGTTCTAGCTCTAGTACATCATGCCCCACATCTAGTTCGGATGTCTGTGACCGGTTCAAGAAACAGGTGTGCTGCGATCTGAAAGACGAATCGGGCAAGTGCAAGATCAAAAAGATCACATGCGTCAAAAAGTGCGGGAACAGGTGCAGGTCCAAATGCGGATCTAGACATGCTAAGCACAAACACTGCTGCGAAGTGAATGTCACGATGTGCTGCAAAAAACGAACAACTACAACAACCACGATTCAGCCGACTACGACTACATCCACTACAACTCAAGCGCCATCTACATCTACTACATCTACTACAACAGAAGCACCGTCCACATCTACTACCTCTACTACCTCTACTACATCATCCACAACCACAGAAGCGTCATCTACATCTACTACATCGACAACTGAGCCATGTGACGCCCCGATCATCGATGCCATAACCCCCGCACAGGGTCAAGCAGGTCAGCCGATAGAAATTTCCATCGGCGGCTTAGGTTTTACTGGCGCGACGGCAGTTGTGTACGATACGGTAAACTCGGTACCTTTTGATGTCGACAACGACTTCACAATTTTGGCGCTACTACCGTCATTACCAGCGGGCATCATATCTATTATGGTAATCACCCCATGCGGTCCCAGTAATCCTTTCCCATTCGTTTTTGCAGTGCCTGATACAACGACCACAACCACAACCACGGAAGAGCCTACAACAACCACATCGACTACATAGGCCCCATGTACCCCAATCACCATCGATTCCATAACTCCACCGTCCGGTTTTTCTAACATTCAAACCCAAATCACCATAACTGGAACCGGCTTCGATAATTCTGTAACGGCGTCCACAAATACCTTTGGCAATCTGCCGATCACTGTATTCGATTCAACAACAATCTTTGCGACGCTGCCACAAGCGTTCGAGCCGCTGACGTTAATAATCACGCTACAGAATGGATGTAGTATAGCCACTGTACAATTCGAATATATTGATCCACCCATCTGAATAATTGAAATCGCCAAACGATGAGCCCGTACAAATATTTGTCCAAAATAGAATTCCGTGATTTTATTTTGCTCACATTGATTATACGCATGCCATCGCGCAAAACTATGCAGACCAAGGTCAAGCACCACAAAAAGAAATACAGCTCGTCTAGCTCTAGATCGACCAAATCTGTAGAGTATAGGGTTCTCACAAAAGCTGATCACCACGATCTGGTTGTGCCGGATACCAAATGCCACAAGCCGAAAAACAAAAAAGCCCCAAAAGCTGCAAAGCATGCAAAGCCTACAAAGCATGCAAAGCCTACAAAGCCCCACAAGAAATCGAAGTCTGTCTGTACATGCGATACGTCTAGCTCATCTAGCTCGTCCTGCTCGTGCTCCAATTCCGCGTCATCTGTTTGCAAACCATCCAAACCGAAGTCTAAATGCTCATCAAAATCGTCCAAATCGAAATCGTCATCCAAAGACAGCTGCGACAAGATTTGCAAAAAGACGTGCGACAAGGTGTGTGCCGATTTGAAGTCTTGCGGTGAATGTACGATTGAAAAAGTGACATGCGACGATAAGTGTACGCATAAGTGCAAACGCCGGCACCGGTGCAAGAATAAGAATGAAGGGAAGTGCAAATCGAAGTGCAAATGCAAGTCCGTCTGCAAACATAAACACTGCTGCGAAGTCTGTGTCATCGTATGCTGCAAGTGCCCAACTACGACGACCACTACATCCACCACAACACAAGCACCAACAACTACAACATCTACTACTACAACATCCACCACAACAACTACAACATCCACTACGACACAAGCACCGACGACTACAACATCCACTACGACACAAGCACCAACGACTACAACATCAACTACTACTCTACCGCCGTGTGATCCTTGTGTACGAAGCCAAGGGTACTGGAAGACACATGACCCGGCGATCTACTGGCCGCCTAATGTTGTGACTAGCGGATTAGTAATGGGCGGGTACTCCTATACCGTAGGTGAGCTTGTGAATATTTTGAACCAATCTGTCGGTATCGGTAGCGGCGCGAACGGTCTTATTTCGTTAGCCCACCAGGTTATAGCGACGCTATTAAATCTTGAGTGCGACAGTATTAGTTCAGCGTACGTTACTGCTACGTCCGGGCTCCTCATAGTGGCGCATATGATGATGTCACCGCCAACTTTACAGGTCCCGCCGGTCGGCATAGGCTTTTTGTTCCCCGCTACAACCGACATCATAACGGATGCGCTCGACAACATCATCAAAACTTATGAGTGCGATGAGACGGGATAGTGCAAAATTATAGACGGTTGTCTTTTGTGAAAATAATATTCTGATATTATTTTGAGTACGATAAATATAGGCGATATGCGCAAGCCACATAAAAGCAAGGATCGTAAGGCGATCCGTAAAAAGTCCGTACATCGCAAGTCGGGCGGATGTGATTCACACAAAAAAGACAAATCTCACAAACATGGTCATGACCATAAACATGAACATGAACATAAGCATGAACATGATCATAAGCATGCGCACGACCACAAACACGACAAATGTACATGCGATGCCTCTAGCTCTAGTTCTAGTTCTAGCTCTAGCTCTAGTTCTAGCTCGTCCGATCTGTCTAATGTCTGCCAAAAAATCTGCGGCGACAAAGATTGTAATATAACGAAGGTTGTGCGGAACACCAACTGCAAACACAAGTGCGGAAAGAAATGCAAATCAAAATGCTCCCACACACACTGCAAAAAGATTCGCGTTGTGATGTGCTGCGAATGCCACCCTACGACTACAACCACAACCACCGTAGCCCCGACAACTACGACCACAACTACTGTAGCTCCGACAACTACAACCACGACTACTGTAGCCCCAACTACTACAACCACGACTACTGTAGCCCCAACTACTACAACCACGACTACTGTAGCCCCAACTACTACAACCACAACTACTGTAGCTCCAACTACTACAACCACAACTACTGTAGCCCCGACAACTACAACCACGACTACAACCGAAGCCACTACAACCTCAACCACATCAACTACAACGGAACCGGCTACGACTACATCAACCACAACTGAAGCCACTACAACCTCAACCACATCAACTACAACGGAACCGGCTACGACTACATCAACCACAACTGAAGCCACTACAACCTCAACCACATCAACCACAACGGAACCGGCTACGACTACATCAACTACAACCGAAGCCACTACAACATCAACCACAACGGAACCAGCTACGACTACATCAACTACAACCGAAGCTACGACTACATCAACTACAACCGAAGCTACGACTACATCAACCACGACTGAACCCGCTACAACCACATCAACTACAACCGAAGCCACTACAACCACATCAACCACGACTGAACCCGCTACAACCACATCAACTACAACCGAAGCCACTACAACCACATCAACTACAACCGAAGCCACTACAACCACGTCGACTACATCAACTACGACTGAACCCGCTACTACAACATCAACTACAACGGAACCCGCTACTACAACATCAACTACAACCGAAGCCACAACAACCACATCTACTACAACATCGACCACGACTGAACCTACAACAACAGAGGCCACAACAACAGAGGCCACGACTAC
>Ga0315284_10004069_pt1 | contig 20793 bp, 22 predicted proteins | sample YL17G09_16_MG_FD_203696 | JGI IMG/M metagenome (GOLD analysis project Ga0315284, IMG submission 203696) | Sediment microbial communities from Yellowstone Lake, YNP, Wyoming, USA - YL17G09_16 | ecosystem: Environmental > Aquatic > Freshwater > Lake > Sediment | place: USA: Wyoming | collected...
AGCGGCGCAGCCAGTCAAGGGCCCGTTCATGATTCCGTCTTGAATGCCGCATTCTGACTCCTGACTCCTGTCTCCTGACTCCTGATCTCCGACATCCCGCTTGACGATCCATGAATCGCAGTGCTAGCTTCGCTGTTCTCCGTCGAGGAAGGTTTAATGAGCAGGCTTTGGGGAAGGCCTTTACGAACATGTGTGGCAGGAACGGTCGCGCTGCTCGCGGCCTTCGCGCTGGCTGGAACGCGCGAGGCCCGCGCGCAGTCGAACACCCGACTGCTGCTGGCGAGCGGCTGGGGTGTGCCAGAGCATCCGGGGTTCGTCTTCGGCCCCTTTTCCAACCTGGCGATGAACAAGCAGGGTGAGATCGCATTTCTATCCTCATTGCGAGGCGCCAAGAGCCAATTGCGCGCCGTCGTCCGCTCGTCCGGGGTGACCTTTTCCGTGGTGGCTTTCGAAGGGCTGCGTTCCCCCGTCCCTAAGACGACGTACGAGTCGTTCAGCGCGCCCAGCCTAAGCGACTCCGGCGTGATTGCCTTCACGGCCACGTTGAAGGACGAGGTCCCAACCTCGGCGGTTTTCCGCGTCCAGGGTGAGACGGCGCTGGCCATCGCGACCAGCGGTGGGGCAGTCCCCGGCGTCCCCGACGCAAACTTCCAGGAGTTTTCTGCGCCGGTTGTCAGCTCGACGGGGAACGTTCTGTTTGGCGCGCGGCTGGGAGGCAAACAGCCTTCCACGCGACTCTTCCTCTGGACTCCGCAAGGGCTCAACCTTGTTCCGCTTCCGCCTGACCTGCTGCTCAAGCCCAGCGGTTTGCTCACTCCTGCCTTCGCCAGCCACGACGAAGCCGTATTTATCCCGAGGGGAACCACGCTCGAGGCGGTGAGCGAGCAATTCTTCCGCGCGCTGGCGATTGGGAGCTTTCAGGCCTTGCGGCCGCAGCCGCAAGCTTCGGAGAGCGTCGAGATGCTCGCGGCGCGCACGGGCAGCGAGGGGCCCATCAAAATGCTGGTGGTGATGATGGAAGGGGAGAGCGTGCGAACGGCAGTTTTGGCCGGTGAGCCCGCACTACCGGTCCTGGCCAAACGGCCGGAGGGATCTTTAGCTTTGCCCTTGGGCCGGATTCAGGGCCAAACGACCGGCCCGCGGGGCAACATGATTTTTGCCGCTGCCCCGGCGGGGCAGCCCAATGATCTGGCGCTCTATTGCTACTGCGAAAACCAGGTGACCCGCTTGACGTCGCCAGAGGAATTCCTGCCAATTACTGGGGCTGCGCTGGGTCGGCCGATTTCCGCCCTCGCCGGTGACGCCCGGCAGACGATGGCTCTGATCGCCCCCAACGAGCCTGCCGGCGACGCTACGGCGATGTACGTCGTCTCTGTACCGTAATTTGGAGCGCGGAAGCTCTGCTTCCGCTTTGCTCTTCGGGAGAGAAGCCCACAGTCAGGAGGGCACTGACTGTGGCTACCAGCTACGAGCTTACCATGCATGTGGATATTTCCCCTTGACAGGTTCATTCGAATATGCAAACATACCGAGAGGCTGGAAAGAGGAGCGGATCCACAAGTAAGAGAAAGGGCCTGATGCCTGAGCTAAGCCAGTTCAAAGCGGAATTCTTTAAGGCGCTGGCGCACCCTCTGCGCATAAGGATCATCGACGCACTCCGTGGGGGCGAGGTCGGCGTAAATGACCTAAGCACCCGCCTTGGGGTTGAGCAAACAACTCTTTCCCAGCAGCTTGCGATCCTGCGGAGCCGAAACTTGGTTGTGGGGAGAAAGAACGGAAGCAACGTGTTCTACTCTGTTCGTGACCCCGCGATTTTCCGATTGCTAGACGCAGCAAGAGAGATCTTCAACAATCAGTTGATTGACGTTAGGGACCTTTTGTCGCAGGTTGAGGCGACAGCGGGTAGCTGATGGTGCCGGCATATATTTTTTCGATTGGATATGCAAATATTATGGTATGCATATCTCTTGCCTTCCTCTTCCACGTGAGCGGTGCAAATTGGTACGCCCGCTTACCCAGCGAAACGCGTGCGGCGCCTTCAAGTTTCCTTCTTGCACCCAACCAGCACCGGTTTACGTCGTGCGGACGCGCGGCTATCTCGGTGGTTGCTCTAGTTCGTGACGCACAGGAGAATGTCTCTAAAATAGGTCGGCAGGCGAGCACTTCACCCACTAACGCACTAAATCACACGCGTGCATTTCCTCGCATTCTGAAACAAGCTTTGCTATTCGATCCCAACAGCATCGACTTGACGTCCGAAAGCCAAAAAAGTCTAACATTGGACGCGGGTTGGCTCCAAAAGCATCCTGTGGTTCGGATTTTTGTGGTTGGTTATTGCGACCCGCTCGGATCAGAGGAGTGCACTCACGACCTGGCAGAGGGGCGCGCCGCCGGCGTGGGGCAACATCTCGCGGAATACGGTGTGCGCTCCTCACAGATCGTGGCGACGAGAGGGTGGGAAAAGGCTGACCCTGTTTGGGAGGCGGCAGCCGCAACCTGTCAAGCAATGAACCGAAGAGCCCGAATTTTTATCGCGGAATCTACCCATGCGCATTAGCGTGGTTGGAATACAGGCGGTGGACATCTCTCACCCCATGGGTCGGTGGGCGTCGGCAGATGCCATATGAGACATGCGAAAAGCGAGCCCGATGGCGGCTTTGAGTGCGGAAGGCGTACGACCGAAGGAGAGCAAAATCAATGACGCACATTACACAGTATATCTTGGCAGTCGTTCTGGCCACTTGTGTGACGCTCCTGGCCCTCGTGATTCTCGTGGATCTGTGGCGGACGGTGCATCTCTTTTTGACGCAAAGCACGGAGCGCGAGCTCGGACCAGGGGAACCGAAAGGTCACAATTTTCTTCGCGGCGAGGGGTGGCGCCAGTCGCAAAGGCCAGCACGACGCGCAAAGGTTTCTGTGCTGACCGCGAATCTGTGGAAGGAGAGCTAGATCATGCGAGGATCAATTACACGACTGCTCAGAAAGCAGGGTTGCGGATTCATTCTGGGCGAAGACGGATGCGAGGTGTATTTCGATCGCTCGGCGCTAAATGGCTCAGACATAGCTGGCCTCTCAGTAGGGCAATGGGTTGAATACGAGCTTCAATACGGGTTCGAGAGACTGCGTGGCACGAATATCAAGATTCTCCGAGGAGAGGCAGCGGACGACACGGAGCGTTTCCGAACCGGAGCAGAGGGAAAAAACTCTTAAAGAGATATGGGAGGCAACCGACCGATGCCAGACTACTTTCTCGCCGAACACTTCGCGGCCAAGCTGGGCTTGTCGCAGGAAGAACTCGCTGACTTCGAAGCGAAGGGTGTCATCCGGAGGGTTGTGAAGAACGAGAGGGCGTACTACTCCTTGCGTGATTTCTATCGGCTAAGAGCAGTCCTCCATCTTGTGCAAGGCAAGGGGCTCAGCCTAGAAAAGGCGCGGTCCCGGGTTGACGGCGCAGCCCGGCTTGTCGCTGTGAGCGGCCAGTAGAATCAAAGGGGAGCGGTGTCCAAGCGCGTCGAACTGCTGAACCGTGTCGATGGGTCCGCGATGTCTCCTTTTCTTATCTGCAATTTGCTTGCTCGGCGCGTCAGACAGCTTGTGGACGGACGGCACGCAGTGGTGTCCGCTGAGCTCGTTAATGAAACGCTGAGGGAATTCCTGGAGGGCAAGCTGGAGTACGAGCTTCACGGGCAGAGGCTGCATTCAGCGCTGAGTTTGATAGCTACGCAGCGGTAGGCGGGCTGCCTTGAGGGGAGCGTAGCTAGGTAACGGGTATTGGCCGTCAAGGGTTCACGGGAAAGCAAATTCCGGCGCCAAGAAGAGGAGAAGTAATAGGTGTACGTGCTGGAAGAATACCTCGCGGTTATCGTTCTGGCTATCGTGCTGGGGATTGCAGCAACGGCCATCCTGGCACTCGTCGTGGGGCTGCACGAAGAGGAACGCCTTTTCGACCGGGTCCTTCTGACGGGCAGCCTTGCTCTGCCGCACTCGTGGCCAAAATTATGGGCCGTGATGAAGATTGCGGAAAGATGGCAAAGATTTTCGGTCAGTTCGTCTCAAAAGGCGAGAAGGGTATTCCGGCGGCTGGACATTGTTTCCTGAGCCGGCAATTTATGCAAAGCAGCTTCTGGTCGCATGGGGAACGAAATACGAGCGGTAAAAGATCGGACGGCCCGGCTGATACCTTGGCGATTCTTATTGAGAGGTGATGCTGGTCACCGAAATCCAAGAGGAGGAACGAAAAATGGCACTTTACTGTTTTGAATGCGGAGTTGAGGTTCTCGAGTTTCGGAAGATTGTTCGAAATGGCCGGGTGTTTTGTTCGACAGCCCACAGTAGGACCACAAGGCAGACAGCGGTGCCACCAGAGATTAAGCAGGCGGCTCAGCCCGCGCCGGTGCAAACGGTCGGCGGACCAAAGCCAACCGAAGCCGCTAAACCAGTTACGACGAAGCCGCCGAGTGCTTAGTTTTGGAGTTGCGCGGAAAGTCGTCAAAATGTAACCCCTCCCAGAGAGGCTCTGTCCAATGGCGGGGCTTCGCCCCGCCAGAAAGGAGTCTGACGTATGGAGAACAAATTCACCGTCGCAGTGATTATCGCTGTGGTTTGCGCCGCAGTTGCCGGAGTCTTTGGATATCGGTTCTCAAAGGCATCGGACCAAAATCGCACTTTGCAGGAGCAAGTCACGACGTTGCAGCAGGAGAACTCACAGCTGGAAAGCCAACGCGAGCAACTTAATACCGCTCACGCCTCCTTGCAACACGATTACGAAAGCGTCAAGGCTGAAAATGAGGCTCTGCAGGCGAAGCACGGTAAACCCGCCAAGGCTGCTCCAACGCACTAGGGACTGGCTCGTGGGTTGGGCGCGGCGCCCCGCAGTTGGCTGTGAAATCTCCTACGCGGAAACTGACCGACTACCCGGGTAGGGGGAGCCATGGGCCTCGCCCGGTGGTCTAGAAGGCGATCTGGAGGACGCGGCCTGCGGAGCGATCGAGGTGGCGGCCACGGTGGGCGTTCGTCCCACCGTGGGTTCTCCGTCTGCTAGAAGGAGCCCACAGTCAGCAGAGCGCTGACTGTGGCAACCGGTCTCGAAAGTCAGCAGTCAAAAGTTGACAGTTCGAGCGCGAAGTCTTTTTCTTGACTGTCGACTGTCAACTGTGAACTTTCAACTCTCCTTCACACCGTCAACTTCCACGGCGCGCGGTATTCGCGGTCGAGGAGTTTTTGGGCCGCGGGGCCGCTTCCGATGACAGCTAGGTCGTAGGATTCTGTTTCCATTGAGCACGACGGTTCAGCGGAACACCGCTTCTGGACTGCTCGCGATGTATCGGTCTGAACGCTGCAGCTCGTCGGGGCGACTGAAGGCGACGCCGATTGAGTCCGAGTCGGCGACCATTCATCCAGAGCGGCCAGGCTGGGGAGCTGTAGGGCTATGACGCCCCAGTCGCTCTACCCTCGTGAAGGCGGGGTGGTCGCGCCGACGGGAATCGAGTTTCGTTGGACGCGCGTGCCAGGCCCGCTCTGTTACGACGTCCGGGTGGTCACAGAAGAAGGAGATGTGGTTTGGGAAGGGCGCGCTGGTGATTCGCTGGTCGGTCTGCCTTCCAACGTTCATCTGACTGCCGACGAATCATTCTTTGTGCGAGTTCGCGCCTTGCTGCCTGAAGGGAAGACCGTTACGTCAAGAATGGGGGGCTTCAAAGTAAAGGGCCCCACTTAGCTGGGACAACATCGAGGTTGAGTATGAGGTGCTGGCGGCCCTGTGGCCGGGTCCTGCTCGCTATCGCCATGGCACTCAACGTGCCGGCGTCGCGAACCCGCAGGAACCAGATCATCTCTCCGCTAGAGACGGTTTCGACTTAGAGCCTCTCAGGGCTGGACCAGTTTCGTCTTCACGTTCCAGCCCTCCACCTCCACGACCGGCGAGGACCGGCCGAGATCTTTCGTTTTGTAGGTTGCAGTGACCTGGCGGCTTTCGCCGGGCAGCAGTGGGAAATAGTTGTCCTGCCACAACACGGGCAGCACTTCGTTGTGCGTGTGAACGTACCGGCTGACGCGCCCACTCGTCATGCGGTTGACCTTTAGCCGGATTCCGAAGGCGAGCGTCCGGCTGGGATTGCGCAGGGTTAGCGTGGTGGAACTCTCGGATTCTCCGCGCTCTGACTGCGCCGTCACGTCCAGATCGACCTGAGGCAGAGTGTTCAAGGCCGTGTAGTCGGCAAAGGTTTTCGTGGGAGTCCAGGTCGAGATCTGGTATTGACCGCTCTCATCCCGGTCCGACCGTTCCCAGTCGAGCGTCTCCGCCCGCGTGGAAAGCCAGTAGAAGTTTCTGCTGACCAGTTCCCCGGAGGATTCGAGCCTCAGGCTCACGAAATAGGTCGAGCTGAGACCGTCCATCTCTGGCAGGGTGAACACGCGCGTGCTGCTGTCGGGACCTACGTCCACCGTGGTTTCCCGTGAGAACTTCTCCGTCATGTCGAAGTTGTACACTTGGGCCGTGACTTTGAGGCCCGGAAAAGGTTTGTAATAGGAATTTACGACCACGATGGAGCGGTCGTCATACGAATACTGGACGTGCAGCGGCTCGCAGGCGCGCTTGACGCCAAAGTAGGAGCCGCCGGGACGAAGATACCAATCGTACAGGTGCCAGATCATGCTGGGCCAGGCGTTGTTCAGCATCCACTGGATAATGCCCGTGGAGGTGTATTTGTTGCGGCCGTACGCTTCCATCATGGCGCGGTGGGCCTCGTAGGCCTGCATCTGGGCTTTGCGGGAGTACTCTTCGACGGAGGTTGAGGCACCATAACGCTTATCGAGAGCCTCCGTGAATACACTGAGAGTGTCCGACATTCCGCCGGCGTGGTATTCCCACACGGAGTCGATCGGCCAGAGATGGTCTTCCGGGAGCATGAGCCGCAGACTTTCGATCGGCGGGATCGCCGGGCCGGGGCTGGTCTCGGTGTTAAAGCCATACGCCCCGCCCCGCTGGGTATCCAGGTACCAGAAGGATGGGGCGACGTATTCGTAGGGGCCAGTCATTTTCATGCCGCTCTGCCCGACTGTCGTTGACTTCCCTGACGCCGAGGACACCGAAGGGTTGGGCCAATCGCAGTCCTTCAGAATCTGGAGATACATGTTTTCCACTTTGGGCGGGGGCGGGAAATCGCTGCCGTATAACCAGGTAAATACGGAGGGGTGACGTTCCAGCCGGCGGATCTGGTCGCGCAGGGATTCCGCGGCGACAAACTCGTCTTCGGCATCCCAGTTCCCCCAAAGCTCCCACTGGTCGCAGCAGCACCATCCCGGCATCACCAGGATTCCGAGCTGATCGCAGAGCTCGAGAAAATGATCGTCCTCCAGCTTACCTTCCAGCCGGATGGCGTTCAGATTCAGGTCGCGGACGTAACCCAGCTCGGTCTCCTGTCGCTCCGGCGACGAGCGCAGCAGGAGGTCCATGCTGTACCCCGCGCCGCGGATGAGGATATTCTGGCCGTTGATGTGGTACAGCCGGTGCCCCTGGTCATCAATCTCGGAGGTCACCTGGCGCACGCCGAAGCGAATGTGGCTGGAATCCGAGACTTGGCCGCTGACCTCGAATTCCAGGTCGAGCGGATAGAGGTTTTGGGGGCCCAGTTGCGCCGGCCACCAGAGGCGCGGGTTCGCCAGTTTGAGTTGCGGGAATTTTTCCGAGGTGAAACGGACGACCTGTGTCTGATTAGGGCCGAGGCGCGCGGGCTGCGAGAACTCGATACTCTCGATCTTACCTTTCAGGACGCCTTCGACAGGATTGGCGCTAGCGTTTTTCAATTCCGCCCTCACGGTGAGCTGAGCCTGGTCGGTCGAAGGCAGGTTGAGCTTCGTGAGCACCGCAGGATAGCGCAGAGCGACGGGGCCGGTGGCCGTGATGTGGACGTCGCGCCAGATGCCCATCTCCTTGTCGGGTGGCATCGGAGCCCAGTCCACCAGGGTAATGGCGAGGTCGTGCGGCTGGGGCGGAAAAACCTCGACGGCGAGTGAGTTCATATCCCCGGGCCGGGCAGCAGCGGTGACATCGAACTCGAACAGCCGCCAGGTACCCGCCAGCTTATCGGCGGACGCGATTTGATGCCCGTTCATCCAGACGTTGGCGCGATAGGTGACGCCGTCAAAACCCAGCCATATTGTTTTGCCGCGGTATTCGGCGGGGAGCTGGAATTCGGTGCGATACCACCACGAGTGCCGGAACGGGCTGCCCGGCGGCATGGGAAAACTCGAAAAGTTCCGGTAGATCGGATAAGTCGTGCCGGGAACGGTACGCAGGTTCATGCCCACATACGGATCGGGGTAGCAGTGCTGCTCCACAAGAGCATTGAACACGGTGGTCGGGACCGTGGCCCGATACCAGTCGCGTGCCTTGAATCCCGGCGTCGAGATGGCCGCTCCGGAGTCGTGCACGTCGGCCGAAGACTGTATGGCCCAATTCTCGCGAAGCAGCAGCTTGTTGGTTTCCGCCGGTGTCGCTCCCACCACAGAGGCGACCAGGACGAGAAGAAGGAAGAATCGAAATGAGATCCGATAATTGTACATTTGTGATCCTCTTTTGGCCTGCGGCCGGCGGTACAACTGTTTCCGCTGGAGTACGCGAATTCATCAGCGGCAGATCGTCCGGAATTTCCGATTTCAACGTCATCTTTGCGCAAAACCCTGCCGCCTCGGCCCTCTGGTGTCAATCTCACATCACCGTGGCCATGGTTGGGTGGCAATCGCGGCTCGCTTAACGGGTCCGCTGGCTGCCCTGCCTGTTTCTCGCTTCCCACCGGCCTCACCGCTGACACTTCTCTCCACTGGGTGGCTTCCGCGCGCTCGATTCGCTCGCTTTCCTGATTCGCTACTCGTTCGGCAGCGGCAGCGCCGCGATCATTCTCAGCATGCTGCCGAATAGTCTCCGGGTCACGTGCCCCTCGGCCAGTAGCAGCAGGTAATAGCGCACATGTTTCAGCAGCCGTCTGCCGGTCTTCACCAACCGCTGCCGCAGCAAGTCAACGAGGGGAAACTGGGTGATCTTCCCTCGAGAGTCGGTCCAGTGTTGCTGGATGAGTTCGCTGAATCCCCGACGTTCATCCAACTCCCGCACCAGGATCAGGTCGCCGTCCTCGCCACCCAGGGAGTACGTGAGGTCATAGGCAGCCTCCGCATTCTTTCGGCTGACGAGTTGGCAACTGCAAGCCACGGTTGGCATTCCTCCAAATGTGGGTTCTCCGTTTGCGAGAAGAAGTCCACAGTCAGGAGAGCCCTGACTGTGGCTACCAGTTCACGGTTGGCAGTCAACAGTTCAAAGGCAGACGTTTCATTCTGACTGTCAACTGTCAACTGTTGACAGTCGACTGCCTCTTCACACCGTCAGCTTCCACGGCGCACGGTACTCGCGGTCGAGGAGTTTCTGGGCCGCGGGCCCGCCTTTGATCAGCTTCTGATTGGCGACATCCCACTCCAAACGCTCTTTGCTGCGTAGGGCGACGTTGCCGAGCAAGCACGTCGTGGTACTGCGATGGCCGTATTCGATATCCGTCTCTGGCGTCTTGCGCGTGCGCATGCACTCCAGCAGATTGCCGACGTGCTCGAACAGGCCGTCATCGATCTGTTGCATTTTCATTTCCGGCGTCTTGCCACGAACCTCCTGTTCCTCCTTGCCCCCCCGCCGGTGCATCTCGCGGTAATCGCCTTCCGTCATCGGTTCTGGAAAAACCTGGAAGCCACTGCGATCGAGGAACATCGTGCCGTCGGTGCCGTTGAACACGATCCCGTAGCCGTGCTGGGCCGGCGAATGGCTATTGCACAAACGGTTCTCGTAAGTGGCGACGAAGTGGGGATATTCCCACGTGATCTGTAACGTATCAGGGGTATCGCTGTTGTCCTTGAGGAAGAACTTTGAGCCCTGCGCGGTAATCGTATTCGGCCCGTCCACTTTCATGGCCATCTGCACGATGTCCATCAGGTGCACGGCCCAGTCACCCGGCCAGCCGTTGGCGTAATCATAGAAATAGCGGAAAGTTGACCAGCGGTCGCCCACGCCGAAACGGTTCCAGTTGTAGGCGACCTTGGGCGCCGGGCCAAGCCACATGTCCCAATCGAGCCCCGCCGGCGGGTCGGCGTCCGCAGGATTACCGATCCCCTCGGGATAGATGTTGGAATAATTCCAAGTGCGCACGTAGGTGACTTTGCCGAGCAGTCCGTCCTGCACCAACTGCGCGGCTTTCTGGAAGTGCGCATTCGAGCGCTGCCACAGCCCCACCTGCACCACGCGCTTGTACTTGCGCGCCGCCTCCACCATCTTCTTGCCTTCCTCGATGGCGACGCAGATGGGTTTCTCCGTGTAAACGTCCTTGCCGGCCTTGCAGGCCTCCACCGTGGGCAGAGCGTGCCAGTGGTCGGGCGTGGCGTTGATCACCACGTCGATGGTCTTGTCCTCGAGCAACTGGCGGAAATCTTTGTAGGTTTTGGCGCCACCGCCCGCAGCTTTAAGGCCCTTTTGAAGGTTTGGCTCAAACACATCGCACACCCCGGCGACTTCCACGCCGTGGCGCATGAAGTTCTGCATGTTGTCGGTCCCCTGGCGGCCCATGCCGATCACCCCCAGCCGGATGCGGTCGTTCGCGCCGAGCACCTTGCCGGTGCTGAGGCCTGCCATCGAAAAGCTTGTCACAGCCGTTACCGCGGCCGCGCGCTTTATGAAATCTCGTCGGTTGATTTCTTCGCTCATGGTTGATTCCTTTCTTCATTCAGAAGATATAAGTCCGAGCTCTTGCACCAGTCGCCTGGAGCTGCGCCTGGCCGCGAGATTCGCCCTGTGTTTAATACCATAGTGGAGCGGAAATACAAGGTGGAATTCCCGCTCGCCATGCTAAAATGGCTACTTGGGTGACCACATGAGAATCAGCACCGTCCGGGAGTTTCGTGACCACGCGACAGGTTTGCTTCGCTCGAAGGACCCCATTCTCGTGACCCGGCGCGGTCGTCTTGCTGGCGTCTTCTTTCCTTGCCCCGAGGCAACGCTGCCGCTGGAACTCAAGCGCGAAGTTTTTGGAATTCTGAGCGCGGCGATTGCGCGCCAAATCAAGCGACGAAGCCTCACCGAGAGGGATATCCTCTCCGACTTCGACGCTTGGCGAAAACAACATCGTGCGAATCGTCGCCGACGCTAATGTCCTGCTTTCTGCCGTCTTGGGCGGGCGCGCAAGGCTGATCCTCCAACACCCTGCCGTAACCGAAGTCCTGACCGCCGAACAAACCCTAGCCGAAGTTGAGGAGTATGCCGGCGTGTTGGCCAGGAGGAAGCTCCTTGACGAGGACCTGGTCCTGCTTGCAGTCGCAGCCTTGCCAGTGACGGTTGTTGCCCGTCCAGCTTACGCCTCAGCTCCCTCCAAAGCGTCGAAGCGGATTGGGGGGCGCGATCCGAATGACGTCGATATCCTGGCCCTTGCGATCAGCTTCGCGATACCACTCTGGTCGAACGACAAAGACTTCAAAAACACAGGCGTGGAATGGTGCACGACCGAGGATCTTCTCCGCCAGCTTGGGATCATTAAGGCGAGCTAGGGAACTCAGCCGTGCTGCTCGCCCGGAGTTCCCGTTTCAGCGGCAGTCCAGGGGGCGAAAGTTTTACGCCTCAGCAGCCGGTAGAGGCATTTGGAGGCTTCGATCAGTTTGAGGGCCAAAGCGCAGACCAAGATTCCCTTGGCAATCCGGTCAAATCGGAAGACCGGCGGGCCGAGGATGATGAAGGACAAAATGATTACGCCGAGCAGCTTGAGACCCAACTCCGCCCAACGCATCTCGCGGCGCCAGCGCCCTTGCCGCAGGACGACGAGGTTGAGAGTGAACGCCAGCCCCCACCAGAGGTTCAGGAGCGGCAGATGCATCGAAAACTCAGGCCGAAGCAGCGGCAATCGCCAGGAGCCAGTGCCTGGCGAAAATCCCAGGACTGCGACCCACTCCGGATAAAGATTAAACAGGATCGCAAAAACCAGGATGCCGTACATCCCGAACACGTGGCCAACGGGAGAAATGCGGTCGGGGTCATCAACCGGCGGCAGTGCCGCGGGATCCCACGCTTTGCCCGTCAATTCGCGCTGCTGCTGGACACGCTCGACAATCACGAAAACCAGCGTCATCAGGCCGAAGTTGAAGATCGCCGTATGAATGATCTTCCCTACCACGCTCAGGGCCAAACCCAGCGTGACCGCCTCGTCGGGTTTTTGGATGCTCCTCACGACGCCAGCTACGAAGAACGCTAGCAGCAGCGCCGCCACCACCAGCCCCATAATTCCAACCGCCAGCTTGTAGGTTGGGAACAGCCGCGGGCCGATGAGGTACTGAGCTGGCGGGGCGTAGCGGGCGGCGACTTCCTGTGGGGAACCGAATTCGCGCAGCACCTTGCTGACGACCTCAGTGTCCACGGGCCGACCGACGGCGCGCGCCCGCTCTTCTACCGTGTCGAGGAGCAGGGAACGCAGTTCGGTTTGAATATCCGCGCGCATCCGCCCCGGCAGATGCTCTCCCACCTCGTGTACGTAGCGGTCGATCAGTTCCATCGTCATGGCCTTCTCCTTCAACCCAGTAACCGCTCGATAGCGCGGGCGAGCGCCCGCCACTCGGCGGCGAGTTCGCGCTCGACCTGTTCGCCCATTAGGCTCGCGCGGTAATAGCGGCGCGGGCGGCCGTCCTCAATCCGCCAGCGGCTGCGCAGCAACCCTTGAGCCTCCAGCCGCCGGAGCAGGGGATAGAGCGTGCCTTCGTCGATTTCGAGCCCCCGCCCGGACAACAGTTTCTTGAGCGAATAGCCGTACTGCTCGTGGTGGAGCTGCGTGAGGACCGCGAGCACCAGGGCGCCACGGCGGAATTCCAGCGAGAGATTTTCGCGCAACTCAGACTGTGTGGCACTTGCTACCATGCCGTGCACTATACTATGCGCGACATGGTATGTCAAGAGACAAAGTGTCTGTCCACAGCATTTGACTGAGCACCCCCGCACGAGTATCTTGGCAGAAGCTGAGGGCTGGCAGGGCAGCGTGAGATTATCGACGACGAGAAAACCGGGCCACATCTGGCTTGTCCTTTGGATGCTGTGTCTGCCTGCCACGGGGGGCGCGGCGGAACTCGGGGAACTGCTTCAAGGGAGTCCTTGCGTCGCATTAGCCAGCAGGTTTGGAAGCAACGCGGAGGGGCTGCCGGCGCGGTTCCGGCGTCGCATGACTGCCCCCGACGCTTCAAAATCCGCGGTGCCCTGATTGTGAGGGGAACTCTGGCAGACTTCGGCCCGCAAGCTCGCCAGGCCGAATGCAGAAGAAGTGTTCAGACGTCAGAAGGGCGGTAAGGGAATGAGTCTTTGGAGATGGGCGCTGTTGGTGCTGGCCGTTGTGGCGGCCTTGTCTTGGCAGGGGACTCCAGGTCATGCGCGGGTGCCTGAGCCGCAATCCGCTGATGCCGCGCTACCGACCTGGACCTCCGACGAATTGAAAATTGACGGTGTGGTCGTCGGCAAGCGAGTTGAAAGCAAGCCGGGCGAAACTTGCCTGGTGTGCAAAGAGCCCATCCACGAAAGAGATGCGACTTATCTGGTGAACGGGCAACGTGTTCCCATGCATGCGGGGAAATGTGAGGAAGCGTTTAAGGCCAAGCCCAAAGTGTGGCTGGCGCGGATCAAACCTCGCGGGGCGTTTTTGGATGCGGCGTCGGCACACTTGGAGCTATCGAATGCCTGGCTTCTGATCGGGCTTTACGTTTTGGTAGGACTGGTCTTCAGCGCCCTGGCCGCGCACCGCGCGTTCCACGTGGGACGCAGCCCTGTGGTCTGGCTCGGTCTGGGGATTGTTGCCCATCTGCCCGCGTACTTCACGTTGCTATTGCTCCCGAAGTTGGAAGTGCGGGCCCCGGCGGGAATCCCCGAGGGGCTCGGGAAAATCGCCGCTACCTACGCCCCCGAGATTTGCCCGCGCTGCGGCGCCGAAAATCATCCCTCGGCTTCCATGTGCACAGGTTGCGGGGCGGGCCTTACACCCAAGCGGCCGTCAGAAGTCCAGGCAGTTGGCCTGCGCCCAGCGTAACGGAAAAAGCTGATGCTGATGAAGCTCCAGGAAAAACTTGAATTCGTTCTCACCAGTCCGGACATGGTGCAGCGGCGTCCGGCAGTGAAGAAAAACAACGAGAGCAATATCCGGAGGCTTTACATCATTGGTGACCTGGCCGGGGCGCCGGTGATTAAGCTCGCGATGGCGCAGGGGTATGAGGTCATCGAGCACATCGCTTCCAAGGCCGAAGCCAAGTCGAACAATCCCGAGATATACGACCTCTTGATTGTAGGAGCGGGAGCGGCCGGGCTCAATGCGGCGCTGGCCACCAAGGATAAGGGCTTGCGCGCGCTGGTGCTCGAGAAAGCGAAAGTTGCCAACACGATTGAGGACTTCCCGGAAATGAAGTGGGTCTACGCGGAGCCGGATGCTTCTCCACCCAAAGGCAAGCTCTGGTTGGACGGCGCGCGCAAGGAAGATTTGCTCGCGCGCTGGAATCAGATCGTTAGTGAGAATCAGCTCGATGTCCGGACCGAAGAGGGACTGAAGAAATTAGAGAAGCAACCCGACGGAACTTTCCGCGTCGTCAGCGACAAGGCTGAATATCGCGCCCAGCGCGTGATTCTCGCCACCGGGCAGCGCGGGAATCCGCGCAAGCTGAAGGTCCCGGGCGAGGAGCGGGAGAACGTCTATCACCGCCTTTACAGCCCGCGGCATTACAAGAACGAAGACATCATCGTCGTGGGCGGCGGCAACAGCGCGATCGAAGCGGCCCTCGTCCTCTCCGAGCAGAATCGCGTGCGGCTTTCCTATCGCGGGAGCGAGTTCAGCCGCATCTTCAAAGACAACGAGCGCAGGCTGAACGAAGCCGTAGCCGCGAAGCGAATCGAGCTGCTGCTCAACTCCAACGTGAAAGAATTTGGCGACGGCAAAGCGCGTATCGAAATCGACCGCGGCGGGCATCAGGAGACCATCGAAGTCCCCTACGATCACGCTTTCGTGCTCGTGGGCGCAGACCTCCCCGTGCAATTCCTGAAGTCGCTGGGCATTCGACTCGAAAATGAATGGACGGGCAACTTCTTCCGCGCGGCCGCACTGACGGTCGCGGTAATGGTCGGGCTGTGGCTCCTCGGCGGGCACGCGCAGATTGGCAGCCACCAACTGAACTCGGTTCCAACCTGGGCCGGCGGGCTCATGGCGCTTGCCGCCTTCGCCGCGTTAATCGCACTCGGCATGAAGCAAGACCGGTACGCCTGGCTCGGGGTTTCTTTCCTCGCCTGCTACACAGTTTATGGCGTGAAAGTTGGCGAGGGAGCGGAATTCTGGCCATACCGCGACTGGGGTTACAAGGCGCTCTCGCTTTTCAACCGCCCGTGGTCGTTCTGGTACACCGTCCTTTACACCTTGCTCATGACCGTGTTTGGTATTCAGGCGCTCAAGCGCTGGGGACTCGACCGCAAAGACAGGTTTCAGATCTGGCGCTACGCCAGCCTGCTTTCGTTCCAGTGGGCGATGTTCTTGATTCCGGAATTCCTTTTCCAGTGGGCGGTCAAATACCAATGGGTAGGAGCAAAACTGGCGGCTGATCCGACGTTCGCGCAGCAGTCCTGGCGCGCCTACGGAATCGTCTACGCCTGGCCACTCTTCTTCTACACCTTCTTCTTCAATCCTCACATCATCTGGGTGATCTGGGGAATCCTGCTGACCTTCGTCATCATCCCCATCCTTGTTCTGTGGCACGGAAAACGTTACTGCTCGTGGATCTGCGGTTGCGGCGGCCTGGCGGAAACTTTTGGCGACCGCTGGCGGCACCTCGCGCCCAAGGGCCGCACCAGCATCAAGTGGGAATGGATGAATCACGCCGTGCTGGGCGCAGCGGTTGCGGTTACCAGCTTCATTCTTCTCAAAGACGCGGTGGCGCTGTTCCGCGCGCCGGCGGACTGGGGCAGGGAACTATACCACTTCATCGTGGACGTCTGGCTGGTGGGGATCCTTCCGGTCACGCTCTATCCGTTCCTGGGTGGGAAGGTCTGGTGCCGCTACTGGTGCCCGCTCGCCAAGCTGATGCACCTGTTCAGCAAGGGCTTCACCAAGCTCGGGTGGAGCCGCTTCGAAATCCGCTCGAACGACAAGTGCATCGGCTGCACCGAATGCTCGCGCAACTGCCAGGTGGGCATCGACGTGATGAGCTTCGCGCTCAAGCAGGATTCCATCACCAACGCCAACTCATCCTGCATCGGCTGCGGCATCTGCGTGAGCGTCTGCCCGATGGATACACTGAGTTTTGCCCCGGGCAAAGGCCGCGGGAATTTGGTTTGGATTCAGGCGCACGCGCCGGCAAACCCAACCCCCACGCCGGCAGCTCGCTTCGACCAGCTCGCCGAGTGATGCGGGAGGCCGCGCAGTATCTGCGCAATCTGCGTCATCTGCGGACTGTCGAGGGTGAAGCGGTCCCGCTCCGAGCGGGATCGTTCGCATCGTGAAAAGGTCGTCGCGAAGGCCGGCTTCTCGGGCTCGCAGTGTAATGCTGTGGTAACCGGGAATGGCGAAAGAGGCGAGAATTAGAAACAGGGCCACGACGGCCATCATTTCAAGTAGGGAGAAGCCCCTCCTGAATCTCGATTTCCGAAAGTTCCGCTCCGCTTCCAAGGTTCACCGAGATTAACTGAGGAGTTGTATCAAGCCGCCCAGCGTCGCGAAGCTAAGGGGCGAGCGGGAGCGGGAGATGTCTGGTCGGCGTGAGAGGCCTTCTTGTAGGCGTAAACAAACCGGCCGGCGTCGCCTTCATGGCTGGCATCTCCGTCGATGCCGCACTGGGTCACGAAGTAATCCCGCACTTCGCGCGCAACTCCCGGCGTGAAGGCTTCCCGGTAAATTAGCAACGCATCCTTATCACCGGCCAAGCTCCCGGCGTCGGTGAGTTCTCGCGGGTCTTCGACGACACCCACACACCAATCGCTGGACGTGCCTCCGCCTTTGCGGATCTGCTCCTTGAAGTCGGCAATAATCTCATCTCGGGACATCAACATTGGTCGTTGCCCCCTTTCAGTTGCGACTCATTCGCCGGCGCAAAGGCACAACGCTCCGGTCGCTCGACGATCCGGCGGCCCGGTGGCGCATGGCCGTTGTCTTGGTCCGCTGACACGCCACTCAGCACCCGAAACCTGCTCGTCCCCCCTGCCCCCTCATAGAAGCATGGACCACTCGCAGACATCAAAGAGAAACGATGTCTGCGCCACCCGCGTGGGGGTTTTACATGATCCGGTTCTGCGATTCGTTCATCGCACACATCGCAAAAGGCGCGATGTATGCGCCACCCGCGGTTTCAGGAACAGATGGACACCTACTGCGGTCCCTGGCTAGCTCCTTCAGCGTGTCCACTCTCATGGAGAAGAGTGGTTGCGGGCTGTTGGTTACTCAGAGCGTTCGGCGACGTGCTTGGCCTCGGCAGTTTTCGGGCGACCACATCGGACACCGCCTCGATCACAAGACGGTATTTGTAAACAGGGATTGGATGCCCCCAGCCGGTTTTGCCCTCCACCTTGCCAACCCCATCACGAGCAAACCCGAACTGGTCTCGCGTGGCCCCTTCGGGTATGTTGGCGACATCCAGCCGTCCTGTAAGCGTTGCTTTTACGGCGTACTTTGAGCATTGCATACAGAGATTCTTGCCGCTGCTCTTGTACGTCGCACTGGTGTACTTCTCGAACCGTTTGAAGTTACTATTGCGTTTCAACTGGCCAGCAGAAGTTCCCGTATCCGGGTCGCCTGCATACTGCAACACAACGCCGGATTCGCAGCTCGGAACGACGAGCAACAGATCATGCGCGGTGCTCTTAATCTCACCATTCAAGGTCACATGCTGACCGTTCTTGGCATTCGTAAGAGCACATTCTCCGCTGGGTTTGTCTTGCCCCGCTGCTATCACCGAACACAGCAGGAGAACGATGGAAGAACAACGCAGTTTCATCATGGTCGGCTCCTAGTTCGGTAACGGGTTGTGTGGTTGCGTCTCTGGATGATCCGGATAGTGATCGACTACTTCCTTCGTAATTGCTTTGTCACGTAACGTTTGTCGATCTACTGCCGCCCAGCTACTGTTCCAGATCACATTTCCGCTGAAGCTTAGACTGCCTGCTCCGAGCCCTTGTGCCGTCCATGCCGAGGTATCATAACTGCGATACTCCATCGAGAACGGCGACTGTTTCATGAAGTCACTCATCGGCATACGGAAGTCGTCCACGTGAGTTCCTTCATGACCAGCATCAACGGCCCAGTCCGTAACACCGCTGATTTTGCCCGTATCGAACCGCACCGTCCATGCTGTGTTGTTGTTCGCCGGGATAGTTTCGGCCGCTCCCGATCCCTTCACGGCACCAAACTCGACGGTTACGCCGTTCGCAACGTTCTCTTTGCCGTAAGCGTTCAATGCTGCGTTTAGTCGGTTGTATTCCTTACTGCCGGCCTTGAAGGAGTCGCGTGCTTTTTGAAGATTGGTCAGAGCATCCCGGACTTTCCGCTGGTTCTGCTCATATTGCTTGTTGCACTTTTTGTTGTCAGCCGCACACGTGTTCGGGGCCCACTCGTACAGTCCGGTTGGGTCCACGAACTTCAGAGGATTGTTGAGCGTGTAGGCGTACCGATTCCAGGTCTGAGGGTTGTCAGGGCGCCCGCTATTCAGCAGCGGGTCGGGGCTAAGCCAACGAAACAGGGTGTTGGGGTAGTACCGCGCTCCAAAGTAGTCGTTGCCGGTCTCCGTGTCCCGTTCCTTGCCGGTGAATTTGTAGTTGTGGTTTGCCAGGCGATCGCAGATAACGCGCTCACCGCCGAAGGGGTAGAAATCCGACTCCGCCTCGCCGCTAACCACGCCGCTGGGAGGACACGCGCTCATCGTGCCAACCGCGTCGGTCACAATTCTCGCCGACCCAAGGTGATCGGAAATGTAGAAGTGAACCGCACCACCCGGGTCGCGACGCGCAATCCGCTTCCCACCGAAGAACACGTAGTCCGTGGGATTGCTTCCCGCCCCGTCGGTCTCGGTCAACGGGTCGCTGCCCGTCCCGTACCAGTAGAGCTGGTAGGGCTGATTAGGCTGGCTGATCGGTGCCTTGCCGACTCGTTTGCCGTCGCCGTCGTAGGTATACGTCACGCCCGCCGTCGCCTTGATCCGCCCTTCCGCGTCCCACGTGCTGCCATCGCTCGTCAGATTGCCAGCAACGTCGTAAGTATAACCCGAGGTGCTGAACTGGTTCTTGTTGTTGACCTGCACGCTGAATGGTATCAAACCCGTCCCTTGCGTCGGGGTCATGGATAACAGGTTGCCCCAGGGGTCGTAACCGAAAACCTGCCCCCAGCTGTACTGCCCGCTCGTCGCCTCGGTTCGCGCCAGCAGGATGCGATTCAATCCGTCGTAGGCGAAGCGCTGGGTGCGGCCGGATTCGCGCAGGTTAGCAATAGCAGCGACGTTGCCGTTGTTCGCCCGCCCCCAAGCAAGATCGTAGGCGAGGTCCAGAACCGTGCCGCTGGCCGGACATCGATTTCGCCAAGGCAGGACCGCGTAGTTCACAATCAGGCGGTCGAGCGCGGGAGAGATGATTTCCAGCGGCGTGCGGCGGTGGCGAAGATAGATCCAGACTGTCATCGAGAGGATGAACACCATCGCCGTCACCTGGAAGGCGCCTTGCACGAGCCAGTTGGGCAGCGCGTGAGCAAGATTCACGGCGGAGGCATTGAAGGGTTGCCAGGGAAATTGGTCCCAGCCTACGGTGACAAAGTCCTCGACCACGTGCATGGCGAAAGCAAAAACAATCAGCAGCCACACCTTGGGTCGGCGCCAGAAAAACAGTCCGGCCAGGGCCAGCACGCCGAGCACCGCGCCGAGGTTGTGAAACAGGATGTGGTGATAGCGATGGAACGCGTCGCCGCCGGCGAAGAGTGGCAAGCCATCGAGGTCAGGACCGGCTCCCGCGAGCGCGACGACGGCGCGCTCGCGCCGGCCAAACTCCCCCCAGTGCGCAAACCACCAGCCGTATTGCAGGTGACCAATCGGGCTCATGGGTCTCCCCCTTGATTTGAACTTCTCTCGACCTATTCGGGTATGCGCCTGGAAGGGTGACTTCAGTCCCCGAGGGGTTTCCACTTCTGGGCTTCTTCCCGCGTCACGGCGCGCGCACCGCCGAGGTCCGCAAAGCGGATCACGCCCATTTCATCGGCACTGAAGGTCCGGATGCCCCCGGCCGGCCGGGGGCGGATAAGATTCAGGAGCGAAATGCTAAAACCAGCGGGATTCCCGTAATTCGTCGGCGTGGCGTAAACGAAAAACTCCTTCTCGTTACGCGCAGGATCTTCCGCGAGGACGAGGACATAGCGGTAGCCGCTGCTGGGGCTCGGCGTCGTGTACCTCTCGGTGAGTAGCCCGGCCTGTTGAAGCTGGGCGAGGGTGCCAAATTCCGAGATGCCGTTCTTGTGGGCATCGAGCTTGGCGTCGGACTTGAAAGTGGTTTCAGCGGTCACGATGGTCCGTACACCCCCCACTGCACTTGATTCTGTCCTTCCGGCGCTTGGATAATTATCGAGTGATAACAAGTAGTTGAAGCCCGCGAGGGGCACAAAGAGAAAGACCGCGGCGCCCAAGGCGAAGCGTTTTTCCCCCTGGCCGCGAACCATTGCTTGAACTCCCCGCGCCATCCCGTAAATCGTCAGACACAGGATGCCCAAGCCCCCGATAGCCGTTCCCGCAAAGGTCGCCAAA
>Ga0315284_10004070_pt1 | contig 20787 bp, 19 predicted proteins | sample YL17G09_16_MG_FD_203696 | JGI IMG/M metagenome (GOLD analysis project Ga0315284, IMG submission 203696) | Sediment microbial communities from Yellowstone Lake, YNP, Wyoming, USA - YL17G09_16 | ecosystem: Environmental > Aquatic > Freshwater > Lake > Sediment | place: USA: Wyoming | collected...
TGTAGATATAGATGATTTAGTAAATTTATTAAATAATTCATTTAACTTAGAATTAATGGAGTTAAATACTATTAGTGAAAATGAAATACCAAAAAATCTAAATAGTATATATTTTATTGATAAGATAATTAAAAATTTTAAGAATCTAAAATATATTAAAGTAAATGTTTCTGATAAAAGATTATATTCTAGAATGTTAGCAACTAATACTGGTCAATTTATTATTAATTTTGATTTTAAGATAATAACATCTGTAATAGATTTTTCTGAATATATTTCTAGTAAAGAAGAATATGATATTCTAAATAAGATACTAAAAGATATAGGTTTAATAAATGATGATCCATTTACAATAGGTAAAGCATATATTAATACAAAATCTCAGATGTTTATAACATTATTGAGATTAAATGAATCAGTATATGTTAATGAAAATGATGAAGTTAATACTGAGATATATAATGCTGAAAAATTTTTAGAAATTTTTGATTTAATTTTTGAATTAGTAGATATTAAGGTAGCACAGGATGACTGTAAATTAGTACTAATTACTGATTATTTAAATTAATTATAGATAATTGCGGGAGTTATAAATATTTTTATGATAAATATATAAATAACGTACCTATAAATGCTATATAATGATAGGAAAAATTTAAAAAGACTTAAAGAATTAACAGAAATTCTGGAACGGGTACCAAATTCTTATCTTGATACTACGATGGATTTAATTTCTCATCTAGAATCAATAATTAATGAAGTTAATCCAATTATTTTAAATGAAAATAATACTGAATTTAAGATAAAATATTATGCCACATTATTTAAATCTATTTCTGATTTAATTAAAAAAGAAAAAGAAAAGCTTAGTGTATTATGACTGAATCAGAAAAATCTAAAAGACCTGAAAAAGGCTGGAATGAGTATGGTATATTAGTACTTAAGGAATTAGAAAGACTTAATGATAATTTTGAAAGTCTTAGAAAAGATATGGATGAAAAATTCAAGCAAATTAATGATAAAATAGTTATTATTAATTCAATTGAAAAATCTGTATTAGAAACTGAAAACTGGGTAGAAAAAGTAAATGATATTTGGTCTCCAACTCAAATGAAAGAAGCTAAAGATGAATTATATAATCAGAAAAATAAATGGACAGCAACTGTTGCTATATTTACATTTATTCAAATAATAATTACAATTCTAATAGCATTAAAGGGTAAAATATTCTAAAATAACTTTCAATATATAAATAAAAGTTATCTAAATAATGGTTAATGGCAATATAGTGAACTCTGCTGAAGATTCACTGCTAATAAAATTAGTTGCAGCTTATAAGCTACTAAAGCATATAGTGTCATATGAAGATCATACTATAGGTGAAGATAGTGAAAACTATTTTAAAAAATGGTTTAGATGGTCAACAGATAATACAATCTTTTCTGATTGGATTATTTTATCAAATATAAATCTTAATAATCTTAATTTAGATCCAGATAATGATTTTTGGATAGAATATAAATATGACGTACAGGAACTAAATACTGGCCATACATTAGAATTTAAATCAATCGCGCTCGAAGTTGTTACTAGGCAAGGCCGATTACTTGCACAAACTCAAGTTAGTACAAGCGCATGTGATCCAAGTGATTCACATTGTTTCGGTAATCTAATAATAGAAGATTGTTGTGATAAGAATGATAATATATTTAAACCATATAGTTTATTAACTAATGCTAATTGCTTTTATGATCAGTTATCAAAATTAACAAGTGATATATTTGGACACTGTGTTAAATATTATCGAATCGAACCTGATAAAGATAGTGAAGATTTTATATTTAAGGAATATAGTATGTTTAATAGAAATACTGCCAAAGATATTAAAGTATTAGTTCCTGATAATGAGTTTCCACCTAATGATTTTCAGTTTGATCCATTTGGTGGCATGAATTTCGAAGGCTTTGAAATTCATATAACACGTCAAGAATTTGAAGAAGCCTTTGGTGCAAAACAACGACCTAGAGAAAGAGATTCAATGTATTTCCCTATTAATCAAAGAATGTATACAGTTAATTCTGTAGCACTTGCTGATGAAATTAATGCAATGCATACCTACTTTAAAATTAAATTAAGAAAATTTGAAGATAGTAAAAATATTAATGATACTCCAGAAATTTCTAAAGAACTTGATGATTTAGTTGTAAGCATGGAAGAAATAGTTAATGATAAAGTACAAGAAGAAGTATTAAAAGTAACTAAGCCTCAACAATATAAAACTATAGGTACTGATAAAAATGATTATGTTAGAAGTGATTTAAATGTAGATATTAAAATTGTTGATGAAAAAATTAATAATAATTGGACAATTGTTTCTAAAAATTATTATAATTTATCTAAATTAAGTCCTGGCGTTGTTGCAATTAAATATAGATTATCTGCTAAATTAACATCTACTGAAAATAGAGCATATACTGCCTGGTTTAAACCTCAGTTTAAAACTTCTAAAGCCAAGTTAAATATTTCAGCTTTCACTAATTCATCTGGAAAATTACAAGTAGGTACTATTAATGCAAATGGATTATCTATTAATGATAGAGTTGAAATATTTGATGCAATTGGGTATTCAAATATGATATTAACAGTAATATCAATTATTGATGATACTAACTTTATTCTAGATTTAACGTATGACCCATTAATATCATCAGTAAATACTAAAGTTCAATTAAAAGAACGTGCTACACTATTATATGGATATAATACGCTTATTACTAATTCAGATATAGGTATGTCTATAGAAGCTTATAAGGGTTATATAGTAGTTTCTATTAATGACAAAGAATACTTCTTTAAATTAAATGAATCTGATTATACTACAGCTGTTTGGTATAGCTTTATTGTAAATTTATCTAATAAATTTAACACATTAAGTACTCATGTATATAAATTAGAAAAACAGTATACTTATACAAATCCACAAGCTGAAGATTCATCATTAACTCCGGTAGGATATGAAATAAAAACTAATCTAGAAAATATTGAATTTAATACAAATTCACAATATACATTATTGGGTAGTCCTTTATTTTTAACAAATGTTAGAATATTTGATTTGCCAATTGAAGAAGAAGAACAACAGAATGTATTAAATCAGCTCGTTGTATATGATACTCAACATGCGCTACTTGTAGATAATGCACTAAATCAATTAAAACTTCTAAAAATGGAAAATCCAAGATAATCTTTGGATTAACAAATAGATTAGTTATATTAATCAATATATAATATAATATAAATAAATATAATATATGTCTTCTGGCGCAGGTAAAAAAATAAGAAAGGAACTTGATGATACATTAAATGGATTATTAGAGGATGATAATCTTCTTGGGAGTGTAATGGATATTGAAAGTGATTTACCTGCAGTTAAACCTATACGGAAAACTAATTATGATGAATTAAAATCTAAAGCTGAAGATAAAGCTAAAAAAACAATTAATTCATTAATGAAATTTTATCTTACTGAAGATATTATTAATCAAGATGAATATGTTAAAGCTAGTTCAAAAATACATGAGATGACACTAGCCAGTTTATTATTTCAATTAGAAACAGCTGAGCGTGCATTAGTAATATTATTAGAAACCATTGATGGTGGAGAACTTGCCCCAAGGATGTTTGAAGTATTAGGTACATTACAAAAATCAATGCTTGATATTATTAAAAGTCAAACAATGTATTTAATGGCTGCAGAAGAAGGGGCTAAGAAACTTTCAAGAGATATTGAAGTTTATACTGGATTAAAAAGAACTACTATTCAGTCTAATACTAATACTAGTGGTAATATAACAAGAGGTACTAAATCTTTAATGCAAAGTATACAAACTGAAATTAAAGAAGAGATAGAAGCTGATAGTATAAATATAGTACAATTTAAAGATTTATCTATTAATGCACCATTAGATGAAGGCAATGATTATAGTGAAGATAATAGTGGTGAAGATTTATCTCAAGAAGAAGATTAATATTTATATGAATAAATTTAAAACATACAGTGACTTAATATTAGAATCTAAAAAATCTATGTCATTACCAAAAACAGTATATATAATTAATAAACTTTTTAAAAAAGAAAATAAAAGTTTATACGTAGTCGGTGGTGCATGTAGAGATTTTTTACTGGGAATTAAACCGAAGGATTTTGATTTAGCAACTGATGCAAAGCCTGCTGAAGTTATATCTATATTAAATTCTGCTGGAATTAATAATTTTCCAAAGGGTGAGGCATTTGGTGTAATTTCTGCAGTAACAGAAGATGGTGAATTTGAAATAACTACATTTAGGGCTGATTTAAGTAAAGGTCGCAGACCTGATGCTGTTGAATTTACAACAATAGATAAAGATGTACTTAGACGCGATTTAACAATTAATGCTCTATTTTACGATATTGAACGTAAAGAAGTAGTTGACTTAGTTGGTGGAATTAAAGATTTAAATGATAATATTATACGTACTGTAGGTATACCTACTGAGAGATTTAATGAAGACCCATTAAGAAAAATGAGAGCCCTTAGATTTAAAGCTAAATTAGGTGCAAAATTAGATCCTGCAACTAGAGATGCTTTAATAAAATCTGAATGGAGTAAAAATTTAATTCCATCGGAAAGTTTAGGTAGTATTTCTAAAGAACGAATACGCGATGAATTTTTAAAATCAATAGAATTTGCAAAGAATCCCATCTTATATTTTAGTTGGTTAGATGAATTTAGATTTTGGCCATTTATATTACCGTCACCTAATGGCAATAATATAGATACTTCATTTTTAAATAAATCTTATATTGATAGTAATAATGTTGATGTACAATTAGCAACGTTATTGAAAGGTGTAGATTTACATAAAAATACTAAGTATGGTTTAATGATTAAGAAGCAATATGCATATACTATAGAACAAATAAGAACTATAGAAACATTACATTTCTTAATGGTATTTAAACCTACTGATATAATAGATATTAAAAAAGATTTAGGAATTTCTAAATTAAATATTAAAACATGTTTAGAATTTGCTAAATTTAATCAAATTGATAAAAAATTAATTCAAAAACTTTTTGATTTTAATCTTAGTATCAAAGGAGATAACCCGGCATTAAATGGGCTTTCCGGTAAAGCGTATGGTGACAAGTTAAAACAACTTGAAGCTGAAGCTTTTGAAAATTATTAATTATGTGTGAACGATTTTTTACCATCATCAAATCAATCTGAAACTGAAAGTACTGAACGCGTCGTTTGGACTACTGAAAAGGTAGATCAATTAGTAAATGCTCTCAATGAGGGTATTAAAATTAAGGTAGCACTGCCTTACTATGAAGGTGATCCTAGCTGGCGTAAAGGCGATATAGTATTTGAATATACGGACTTTGAGATTGAAGAATTAAAAAAATGTGCTAGAGATATTACTTATTTTGCTGAGCATTATGCTACAGTAATGACAGATGAGGGTCTACAGAGAATCAAATTGAGAGATTATCAATTTGATATGCTTAGGCATTTTGTAAATAATAGGTTTTCTGTTACACTCGCGAGTCGTCAAATTGGGAAATGTCTGCGCAAAGATACTAAAATGATTGTTAAAATTAATTCTTTACATATTTTAAATAAACTGAACGCGTATTTTAAATCAAATTTTACGTATGATTCCGAAATAGAAATATATTTCTTTGAGTTACATAATGTTTTGTTTTCAGATACATATTCATTTCTTGACAAATTTAAATTTAAATTATATAAGATTCTTACGTATATATCATGAAGCTAGTGATATATTATCATAAAATAAAAAAGAAGTCTGCATTACAAATATGGGAATATGATAAACTAAAACATCAAACTGCGGCTGCACACGGATATAATGTCTTAACTATATGGGAAAGAGATTTCATGAAATTCCCAGAAGAGCAAATAAAAAAATGTATGGATTTTATAAATGAATAAATACATTAAGCAATACTTAAGTCTTTTAATATTAAACCTAATCCAATTAATAGAATTCTATCAATATAGAAATCTAAATTTAGATGAAAATGATATTAACAAGAAAATAATTTCATCTAAAGAAATAGATGGAATTTTAATATCTACTGATACGGGATTTAAACCTATATCTCATATACATGATACTCAACCATATAAATTATGGAAAATACAAACGGAGTCTGGTTTATTTCTAGAAGGAGCTGACAATCATATAATATTTAAAGAAGGATTAATAGATACATTCATTAAAGATATTAAATGCAATGATTATATCCACACAGTAAACGGATTAGAACGTATTACATCAGTTACTAATTATAATGTAAAGATTAGTATGTTTGATGTTACTGTTGCTGATGAGAATCATAGATTTTATTCTAATGGGATATTATCTCATAATACGATTTGTAGCGCGATCTACATTGCATGGTATCTATTATTTAACTTTGATAAAAATGCTCTTATTTTAGCTAATAAAGGTACTACAACAAAGGAGATAATTGATAAAGCAAAAATTATATTACAACATGTACCATTCTTCATGAAACCAGGTATTAGGAAGAATGATGTATATGAAATGAAATTCGATAATGGCTGTAGGCTTGTTGGTCAAAATACAACAAGTAAGGCTGGTATAGGTTTTACTATACATTTATTATTCTTAGATGAGTTTGCTCACGTTCATCATAGTTTTGTTGATAGTTTCTTTGAAAACGTTTATCCTACATTATCATCATCTAAAATATCACGTATTATTATTACAAGTACTCCGAATGGCTATAATAAATTTTATGAAATTTATAAAGCTGCAATTGAAGGAGCAAGTGAATTTAAAGCATTTAAAGTTGATTGGTGGCAAGTACCCGGAAGAGATGAAGCCTGGAAAAAACGTGAAACTTCAAACTTGGGCAGTGAAGAAGCATTTAATAGACAATATGGAAATCAATTTCTAGCTTCAAGTAATTTATTATTACAGGGTTCAACGATTAAGAGATTACAGAAAGGTTCAATTAAATATGTACATCATCTATTTGAAGAATTTGAAAATATTGAAATTGATACTGAACGTTATTTAGGATGGGATCCTAATTTTGATACAATGAATTGTACAGATCATGAAAAATATTTTGTATTTTCAGTAGACGTTGCTGATGGTTCAGGTGGTGATTATTCTGTTATTAATATATTTGAACTAATTAATATAAATGAAAAATATTTTAAATATATTACTACACCAAGTTCAATGAAAGATTTTTTTGGACTTAAACAGGTAGCAAGATTTTCTAGTAATGAACATAGTATTGAAGATTTTTCTAAAATACTTTATACACTATCGTGTGAATTATTCTATACTGAAAATTTAAAAATAGTACTTGAATGGAATTATAATGGTGCATTAGTAATGAAACATTTACAAACTCTATTTCCTAATAAAAATAAGTTTGATGATGAAATGGTATGTAGATTTAAACATAGGCATGATGCTAGAACATCTGAATATGGATTAAAAATTAAAAAGGATAATAAGGTTGTATTTTGTCAAAGTTTTAAGAAATTTATAGAAACTAGAAGATTAATAGTTAATGATTCAAATACTATCCATGAATTAGAAACATTTGGTAAATTATCAACAGGTAGTTATGGTGGCCAATTGGGTAATGATGACATGGCTATGACAGCTATAAATGTTACTGAATTTATGACAACTCCTGATTTTACTGATTATGTAGAAGAAATGCTAGATTTAATAGACTCTGATATTCATGATAGAATGGAGTCTATTTTAAATAAGGTAGCAGATGGTGATTCTAATCTTGATTTTGATATCTATGATTTAGTAAAACCTGATAAGTAAGAGTAATATGGTGAAATTGAAGCTAATAAAAGAAATGAAGATTTTTTAAATAACTATAGAAGATGTAAAAATAATCCACAATACGGAAAATTAGGTAAAGAACACCCATCGTGTAAGAAAATTATTTTAATTAAAGATAGTAAAAAGTTAGAATTTAATGGTAACAAAGAATGTAAAGAATACTTTAAATCTGTAGAACCTGAATTAAGTTATAATACACTTAGACAGTATAGTTCAAAGAACATAGATTACTTTAGTTATAACATCGAAAGATTTAAACAAAATAGTGATATATAAACAAATAAAATAAATTACATATAATATGGCATTAAGTTCTGACTTAACACAATTTTTATCGTCGGGAGTATACAGACTCGAATTTGATAAATCACAAACAGCCAATGTTCCATCGTCTCAATTACGTTTAGTTGTTGGTTATTCAAAAAAAGGCCCATTTAATACGCCTGTTTTTATTTCTGATCCAGGTTTCTTTGAGCAAGTTTATGGACCAATTGATCGTACACAAGAAAGAAAAGGATCATTTTTTCATAGAACAGCAGCTGCATGTCTTGAAAGAGGGCCAATTATTGCCCTTAACTTATTAAGATTAAATAATGATGAAAATAGTGGTAAAGCTGATTTAGTTGAATATCAAGTATTTTCAACTTCTGTTTCTGAAGCAAATAAAGATGAAAAAACAGAATTATATTCTGGATTCTATAATAAAGATAGATTTTGGTTCCCTGAAGATAAATCATTTTTACAAGCAATTGGTGCAAATAAAGGAATATTCCAATTAGTTAATTTAAAACAAAATCCTATTACGGTACTTGTTCGTCAGGCTGCAGAAACTAGAGGTTTCGATATTACAGCTAAATCTTGGTTTGGTGTTGGTAGTGTACCTTCATTTATGCATGACGATGATTATATAAGTGACTATTTAATAGACGTATTTGTAATTGATGGAGATTTTACTAATTATCAAAAATTAGCAATAGACCCTATATTCGGTAAATATTTTGATTCAACTAAGGGATTAATTAAATCTAAATTATCAGACTTTGTTAATGCAAGAGAAGTTAATCTATTAGCAACATATTCTGGTACATTAATTCCTGACTTTGTTGATTTAAATGGAAATAATATGTTTATACAAGATAAAATAAATAGTGATTCAGCTGTAACAGGTTTATTCTGTGCTGTTGATAAAACATTATTTGATGATGAAGTATTAAGTGGTTCAGCTACTGGTATTGATATCATTGGACATAATATTGAACATAAAACAAATACTGATGTTGGATTTAATAAAATTAATTTTTTATCTTATGATAGAGTAATTAAGGATGATCTGTCATATGAAGAATATGAAAGTCCTGAAATACCAATGTCTGTAAATACAGGTGAAGATATATCATTTTATTTAACATCAGCCCCAGGTAATCAATCTCAAGTACCTCCTATTGTTTCACCTTCTGATGCTGCAGCAGTTAATTCAGGTACTGTAAATTATGTTATTAAGATAGGCGTAGATACTCATACACAATTTAATAGTAACTTAGCAGGTAAATTATTTTTAAATACTCCTGGTACACTATCAAGAACTGTTGGTTCTTATGTATTAGTAACAAATGGTATAATTGAAAAATGGGCACCTGTTGTATCATTAGCACAAGGTTCTGGTTCAATGAGTATTGGTATTTCTATTGAAGAAAGTGGTTATTCTATTTATTTAGATGGTAGTAATAATATTTATTTTTTATCAGTACCAGATTGGATGAAATATGATGCAATTAATAGTAATTTTATAAGTGCACAATATAATGGAACATATGATGATTTCATTAATGGTACTATTACATCTGGAGATAAGGTGCATGATTCAACTGAATTACTAGAATGGTATTTAGAAATTCTTCAATATAACTATGGTTTAGTAGTTGGTGAAGGTATACTTTCTGATAATGCATCAGGTGTTGGTGCAGGTTCAGCAATTATGGGAACTGCATATGGTATACCATCTGCTACTATAAATGCATTTTTAGATACTGATTTATCACTACCGGCACTTTTACCTGCACCAGGGCCTGGAGCTTATTTATTAAGTGATGGTGTTACAGTATCTGATAATTTTACAGTATTATCATTAGCTGGTCAATTAAATATGACAATGACAATTAATACTGCCGTAACATTACCAGCAAATGAAGTTATCGTTCTTGCTGCACCTTATAAAGCATCTGTATTCCCAGGTGATTATTTAGTAGCTGATGAATTAGGTCCTAATGGTGAATCTAGATTAACAAAAATAGAACGTATCGTAACAGAAGGTTCTAATTTACATATCTATACGGTTTCTGCAATTAAGAAAACTACTTTACCATCTACAGATCAAACAGTAGAAAGATATCGTAAAATTGAAAGTATAATTGAGCATTATAAATTATTCGCTATGAATGGATTTACATCTGACCCTTTATATCATTCTCCTAATGGAACTCAAGAAAGAATCGATTTAATATATGCAGATACATTAAGTGCAAGTACTAATCTATTTAAAACTTTAATAGATAAAGAAGCTATTTCTTATAGATATATTGTTGATACATTTGGTTTAGGTATTCAACCTGAATCTAAAAATCAACTTACTACACTTGCAAAATCTAGACAAAATGCATTTGCAATTTTAAGCGGTCCATCAATGCAAAATTTTAAAGAATCTACTGATCCTAGATTTACAGATATTAATGGTTCAGTAAGTTCAGAATTTATTGCATCAGGTGGTGATTTAAGTAAAAATCCTACAAATATCTATAGTCTACCTTCAATTTCAAGTGGTGCTAACTTTGGTGGATTTTATATTCCATATATAGCAGTAAGAGATAGAGGTAAAAATATTTCAGTTCCTCCTGCAGGTTATGTTTCTAATAATTTCTTAGATAAATATTCAAGCAGTTTACCTTGGTCAATTGTTGCAGGCCCAAGAAGAGGTATTATATCTGGAACTGGTGTAGTTGGATTAGAAACTAATTTTAGCAAAGATGATAGAGATTATTTAGAGCCATTTGGTTTAAATCCTATTATTTTCCAAAGAGGTGTAGGTCTAATGATTGCAGCTAATAAAACAGCTCAACAAAATGTAAAATCTGCATTATCTAGTATACATGTTAGAGAAGTATTAATTTATATTCAAGATGGTATTGCTGAAATTTTAAAAACATATCAATGGGAATTTAATACAGCTCAAACCCGTTTAGAAATTTCTACACTTGCTGATGCATTTATGGCTAAAGTACAAAAAGATAATGGTGTATATGATTACAAAAATGTTATGGATCAATCTAATAATGATTCAGATGTAATTAATGCTAATATTGGTGTACTAGATACATTTATTGAACCAGTAAAAGGATTGGAAATCTTAGTTCATCGTACGACTATATTAAAAACAGGTGCAATTTCAACTGGACAATTCAAATAATTTCCATTTAAAGAAAGATTATTTATTTAAAAACGAGAATGAAGTTTATAATTTAATTATAGATTTTAATTCTCGTTTTTTTTTAATGAATCAAATTTTAACTTTTCACAAAAATATATAATTAAAGACTTTAAGTTATTTTTAAATGAAAATCATATTCAAGGTTCTGTTAATTCATCTATTAAATTAGGTCTTTATTATCAGAATGAACTAATCAGTCTAATGACATTCGGTTCATATAGAAAGGCATTGGGTCAAACACCTAAAGATGATGAATACGAATTGTTAAGATTTTGTAATAAGTTAAATACCTCAGTAATAGGTGGTGCTTCAAGACTGTTTACTTATTTTAAAAATAATTATAATCCAATTAAAATAATTAGTTATGCTTCACTTGATAGATCAAATGGTAATTTATATGACAAACTCGGATTTACATTAATAGGTAAAAGTAAACCAAATTTCTATTGGATTATTGATAATATACGAGAATATAGATTTAAATATAGAAAAGATATATTAGTTAAATCAGGCCACGATAAGAATATGACTGCTATAGAGATAATGCATAATTTAGATCATTATAGAACATATGATTCAGGTAATTTAAAATACGAATATATTTCCTTAAATTCGATATATAAACTGTAAGTATATTTATATTGCTTACGATAAATAATTAAAATAATAATACAAACATGGGTCAATTACCACATTATAATAACTCAAAGGCTTCTAGTAATAAATATGAGCCAGTACATCAGAACTTATTTGAAGTAACATTTTTACCTCCAGCAGGTGTTACAGGTCAACAGATGTTACTTGAACATGTATTAACAGTAGGTGGTTTAGATGGTGTTAATATTGCAACAGAAGCTGTACAACAAAAATATAAATTTTCTGATAGAAGTTTTGCTGGAATGCCCAGTCAAACATTTGTAGATATTACTATAACATTTTCACTAAATTTAAATGATAGTAATCAAATGTATGCATATAAAACATTGCGCCAATGGAAAGATTTAGCATATGATCCATTAACTGGTATAATGGGTATTAAAAAGGATTATACTGGTCAATTAATTATTGTAGAATTTAATAGGCCCGGTAATATATATAGAAAATTGACATTTAATGATACATTTATTACAGGTCAAATAACTGGACTTGATTCTAGAGATTATAATAGCGCAGAACCATTAACACTTTCTATTACATTTAGATCTGATACTTGGAAAGAAAGTAATTCATAATAATAAGTTATTAATAAACTTTAAAAACCGTATAAATTACTATACGGTTTTTTATTTTTCGGTAGTATATATAATATAAACAAACATATTATATTATGATAATTTTCAAGACTACTTGCCTAATAAACGGAAAAATATTCGTTGGTCAAGCTACACTTGATAATCCTAATTTTTATGGGTCTGGTAAATTTATATTAACTGATATTAGAAAATATGGTATACAAAACTTTCAGCGTGAAATATTAGAGGAATGTAATACTGCTGAACTTACAAATAAAAGAGAATTATATTGGATTAAAAAATTAAACGCTGATAATGACAATATTGGCTATAATTCAATCGATAAGACTGATACTGATAAACTTGAAAAGAAAATTCAAACATTACTTACTAATATTGAATATAATGAATTATATGATATTATAATTCAGGAATCTATTAAAAATAAAAATAAACCTAAAACAGTATCATCATATGTTAGAGATATTATTAACATTCATATTAATCAATCTAAATAAAAAATAAACAATGTCAATAGAAAAAGAAAATGCATCTAATGAAGATGCAATGAAAAAAGCAGTAGAAGCAAAAGAAGGTAAATTTAATACTAATATAGATAACGGAAATGATATTACTAAAGATCCATATTTAGAAAATGCTAAAAAAATGGAAGAATTAACAGGTCAAATGGGATTAGGTAATGTACATTCTATGCGTAATACAATTGATACTGATACTATTAATTCATCTATGGTATTAGGATGGCATCCGGTATATGCTGATGAAATGCCATCAGCCGGTTTATTTTATCCAGCAGATATAAAAATTACTATTAGAGCAGCATACGTTGCCGAGATCAGACATTGGTCTACTTTAAATGATAGAGATATGTATGATGTAGAAGATAAGCTAAATCATATCATGCAGAATTGTTGTAAAATAATGAGCAGTGGTAGAATGTTAAGTTGGAAAGATATCTTAGAAGAAGATCGTATTTTTTTAATATTAGCTATTAGGGAATTAACATTTAAGGATGGGGAAAATAAATTACAGGTTGAAAAAAACTGTGAAGATTGTGGAACTAAAAATATACTTGAAATTAAAAATTCAAATTGGGTATATAGTAAATTACCAGATGATATTATAAAATACTATGATGAAAGTAGAAGAATATTAGCTATACAAACTAAGTCATGTGGAACTATAGAAATGAAACCTCCTACAATAGGTACATTCCAAGTAATTACTAAATTTATTCAAACTAAACAACAGGCTGGTGAATTTTGGGATCAAGCATATACTCAAATATTACCATATATTAGACATGAGTGGAGAGGATTTAACGATAAAAACATATTTGACGGTGAAGTTGATTTTAAAGGATGGGATGAAAAGAAATATATGTTACATTATAGATTAGCTGAAAAAGTTAAAGTAGGTGTACAACCTGATATAAAATGCATGTGTTCTGGGTGCGGTGCTGAGGTCACTGCACAAGTTAACTTTCAACAATCAGGGGGTATCAAAGGTCTTTTCGTTATTTCAGATATCGCTGGAGAATTACTTTAAGATTAAATTTCAATTAGAAAAGCATTTAAGATTACAGCCATCTGAAATTGAGGCTCTACCTTATTATGAACTCGAATATACAATTGAAAATTTAATTGAAGATTTAAAGAAACGTAATAAAGAAAATGATGAACAGCAGAATGATACTTTAAATAATTCCGCACATTCCGATTCTATGAGGTCAATAAATAGCCCAAAGATACCAAATATGGGCAAGATTCCTAGTATACCAAGAGGTGGAGTCTTTAAAATGCCTAAATATTAAAAGTTAGATGTCTTTCAGTTTATTTAAAAATGCATTCGAAAAACTATCTGCTGAAAATCAGACTAAGATGGCCGACTCAATTGAAGATGTTGCCGAATATCTTCTTGATGAATCTAAAAATACTTTACTTATAGGAATAAAAATAATTTCCGATAAGTTAAATGTTGTAACCGAACACCTTGCTGATATCTCTAAGAGTCTTAATGTAATGAGGGGTATTAAAACTGGTAAAGTAAATAAGAAAGATTTAGAAGCAGTTTCTAAATCAGCTATTGGTATGGGTACTGGTATGAAAGTAATTGTTACTGCAATTGAATCATTTGCAAAATTACCAGACGATGCTGCTGCTAATTTTGTAATTACAATAGAAAAAATATCTGAAGCTTTTAAGAAAGCTGAAAGTGTAATTAAAACTTTTGCAACACTAGGTCCTGCATTAATGAAAATGGCCTTAGGTATATTATCATTTGGTTTAGCTTTAATACTTGCTGCACCTATATATGCAGTAGCTGCACTTGCAACGTTAATTATAATGCCAGTAATGTGGGCTTGGCTTACATTCTTTAAAGTAGTACTTAAGGGCTTTCCTGCTAAGAAAATTGAACAAGCAGGGGAAGCTTTAACTGTTATGGCCGGAGTTATATTCCTATTTGGCTTATCGTTGGCTGTTTCTGGTCCAATTTATTTATTAGCTGCTTTATCGACATTAATAGTAATGCCAGTAATGTGGGCTTGGCTTACATTCTTTAAATTAATATTAAAAAAATATCCAGCTAAGGAATTAAAAGAAACTGGCGAAGCTTTAATGGTTATGGCTGGTGCTATATTCTTATTTGGTTTATCATTAGCTGTTTCTGGATTTTTATATGTTGCTGCACTACAATTTTTACCAACTATAATGGGTATAGTATTAGGTTCACTTTTATTATTTCAATTAGTGTTAGGAAAAGATGGAGGTAAATCAATACAAGACGGTGCTAAGGGATTAATGTATATGGCTGGTGTTATATTACTATTTGGTGTAGCTTTATTGTTAGCAATACCTTTATATAATTATATTTTTAAACAAGAAGGTGCAATGAAAGGATTAGGTTTAATAGCAATGGTTATATTAGGAGCACTTGCAATATTTTATATAATGAGTAAAGTATCAGGTAGTATAGTCGATGGGGCTAAAGGTTTAATGTATATGGCTGGTGTTATATTACTATTTGGTGTAGCTTTATTGTTAGCAATACCTTTATATAATTATATTTTTAAACAAGAAGGTGCAATGGAAGGATTAGGTTTAATTGCTGCTGTTATTCTAGGTGCCGTTGCTGTATTCTGGTTAATAAGTAAAATAGATGGTAGTATAAAGAAAGCTGCTGTCGGTTTAATGTTAATGGCATTAGATATAGTATTATTTGGTGTAGCAATATTTGTCTTTGGTAAATTAATGGAACAGCTTGGAGATCCTTGGAAAACACTAGAATTATTAGGTGCAGCCATAGGTGGAGCTGGTTTAGCAATGTATTTAATTGGTAAAAAAGCTGGTATAATACTTAAGGGTGCTGGCGCTTTATTTGTTGCTACTATACCTTTATTTATTTTAACCTATGCATTAAAGAAATTTAAAGAAGCTGGAATAACATCAGATGACTTATTATTATTAGGTGCAGCTGTCGGTGGATTAGGTACTGCAATGTTTTTAGCAGGTAAAGGTGCATCAGAAATAGCACAAGGTTCAGGATCAATGATTTTAGCTGGAGGTGCTTTAATAACTATTGCTTATGGTTTACAAAAATTTAAAGATGTAGGTTTAACATGGGCTGATGCCGGTTTAGCCGCATCAGTTATTGCTGGACTTGGTATTGAAATGGGAATTGCCGGTTTAGCTGCAATTCCTATAGCTGCCGGTGCAGCGGCCATGGGTTTAGCGGGTGGTGCATTATTAGCAATAGGATTTGGTTTAGCTAAATTCAAAGAAGTGAGTTGGAAAAAAGAAGATGGTCCAATGTTATCTGATTCACTGATTAGTTTACGTAATGGATTTTTAGGTATTAGTGCCGATGATGGATTTTTAGCTGCAATAAAAAACGTAGCTAAAATGACAGCAAGTATACCATTTTTAATAGCAGCTGCCGGAGCATATGCTATTATGGGTGCAGCTCTTGGTTCCATAGGTTCTGGACTTAAGAAATATAAACAAGTCAATTGGTCAGATAAAGATAGTTCATCATTTACTGTAAGTATTGGAGCTTTATCGAATACTTTTCAAACTATAGGTAAAGACCCTAAGAATGCAGCTGCAATTAGATTAGGCGTAAGTATGATGCCTATTATTGCAAACGGTATTACTACATTATTTGCAGCTCTTAAAAAATCTGAAGCTTCAAAATTTGCATCACCGTTATATTTAATAGGAACTGGTATTGCAAGTCTATTTAGTGTATTTTCATCATCTGCAGATGTTCTAAAGAATGGTGATAAAATCGCTCAATCATTATCTAAATTATTAGGCAGTGTATTTGATACTGTTGCTAAACTAGGAGCTAAAGTTACTCCTAAATCACTTTCAGCGTTTACAACAATAACAAATGATTTTGTACTATTAGGTAAAACATCTACTCAATTAGAGAAAGTTGCAAAATCAATGGAACGCATCTCATCTGCAATGGGTACATTTAAAACTAATATGAATGGTATAGATAAAGGTATACTTAAAGATACTAAGGGCCTATTTGAAGCAATGGCTATTATATCTAAATCAGGAAGTACTGAAGATTTAATAAAAAAATATAGTGAAGGATTAAAAGAAGTATTTAAACAACTTTCAGATTTATTAGCTGGACATAGTACGGCTGTTACAAAAGCAGTAACTGCATCTACAGCTTCTAATCAGAATACAATGGAAACATTTGGTAAACAACTTAATGTGCCTTATGCACCTACTAAAACTGATTCTAAAGCTAAAAAAGAAGATGTAGTTGCTGCAGTAGAGAAACTAGATATAGAACCATTAATGTTAATTATGTCAAATATAGAGAACTTGCTACGTAGTGGTATTAAGGTTAAAACTTCTCAAGTCTAATGATATATAATAAAATAATTAGAAATGTATATTAAGTCATATTTTGAGTTTATTAATGAATCAAACAATAAGATTTATGACTCAAGGTTTATTATAGATTATATTAAAGATATTTCAGATAATCCAGAAACTGATGTTCCTGATTATTATTTTACTTTAATAAAGAAAGCTAACGCAAAATTTAAAAAAGAAACAATTGATATTAAAGACTTATTAAAGAAAGATAAATCTTTAAAGGAATATGTAGATAGCAAAGAAGACAGATATGAAGATTCTGAGTATCAACCATATGATGATGAATTAGATAATCCTATTGTTATATTTAAAGGTGAAGTTATAGATGGTTATAATAGAACGTCAACAAAATTTCATAAAGGTGAAAAAGCTATTGAGGCATATGCTTCAATTTAAAAATAATTTAAATAATGAAATACATTAAAACATTTGAGGATTTCGTAAATGAATCTAAACTTCAGGAAGGTCATGATAGACCAGGAAAAGAATTTGATAGAGAATTTAAGGTTAACAATGGATTTACATTCCAAACAGTAGATAATGAAAAAAATGATTATGAAAAAGATGGTGATATAGAAAATATAGATGAATCAATTGATGAAGCCAAAGATTATTCAACATATGATGAACTTAAGAAATATCAAAAGCTTAAAGGTAAAACAGTAGAATATAATTTCGGTACTGAAAAGAAACCAAATATTGAAAAGATTAAAGTCGATCATATTCAAATATCTGATGCTGGTGGAAATGCAAAAATATTCATCCAAGGCTATGGTAAAAGACTTAGTATGAATACGACAGTTAGTTTTAATGTTAAATCAATTGAAAATTTAGATAAGTTTATAAAGGAATCTTTTATACCATCATTTGATGAATTCTTAAATGAGGCGGCAGGTACATTAAAGGATAAATATGAAGCCTTAATTAAGAATTTAGAAAAAGCTAAAATACCTTGTAAAGTTAAATTAATGAAAGACGAAATTGTAATAGAATGTGGCTGGGATTTTCCAGATAAAATATTCCATAAAGTTTCAGATGCTGCTGATAGTGCAAATTTAAAAGATTCTGATATTAGTGTATGTGCAGAGCAATCAGGAGGTACAGTATTAGATTCAAAAAGAATTAACGGTGGTCCAAAAAGATACTAAAAAATATATATATAGCAATGGAAAAAATCAAATCATTCGGAGATTTCTTAAATGAAAATAAAGATCCCAATTATTTAGAATGGTTAACTAATAATTTTAAAAAGAATAAAGAATTCGTGAAAATCATGAAAGATAGTAAGCTTTCAAATGAAGAATATAAAACTATTTATTATGCTATACAAGATGCAATAAGCAGTTCCAGATCAGTTTCAAATCCAGGACATGGTTGGTAATAAATAATTATAATGAGATATATTAAAACATTCGAGCAATTCATTAATGAGGGTGCTAAATCATTAGAGGACGAATCTGCACTTACTAGAAAAGTTCAAAATAAATTAGAACCTTTAGCTATTAAAGAAATGGATAAAGATGATAGATTTAAAGATACGGATGATAATGAACTAATTAATATGCTTCATGATGAAATGTTTCCTGATGTATTTGAAGCATATCCTGATAGAATAAAAAAGTTTCTTTCTGATTCAAATTATAGAAAGAAAATATATGATGGTATCTATAAAGATTTTATATCAGAAAGTATTATTACTGAAAGTAATGTAGCTAATAAAATACCTAAAGATCTTGTTAAAAAAGACAAGTATAAAAAAGGTGATACTATTTACTATAAAGTATATTTTCCACCAAGCGGAATGATGGCATCGAGTAAAGGTGAAATGAGTAAGTCTACTTATGTTGGTAGAATTTCAAAAGTTTTAAAACATAAAGGCCCAGAACTATCAAGCGGTCCAATACAAAAGTATGAAGTTGGCTATGATACAATTGCACATTCTTATATTTTAGGTACTGAAAAATAAAAAAATAATAAAATGAAATACATTAAAAACTTTGAAGATTTTTTAAATGAATCTGAAAACATAAATGAATCTAATCTAGATTTAATACAATATGTAAAAAAATCTGCAGCCAAAGTTCATTCACATGGTGGTAATGGAGAAAATATTTTAGGATATGGTCTTCAAGATTTAGCAAGACATTTAGAAGCATACTATACAGATGGTCGTATCTATGATGATAAGACAATTAAATTATTTGAACAGTTGGTAGATTCAATGTCAAGTAATGAAATTGATAATAATCAAGTTGATGAATCTGTAGCTGAAGAATTAAATGAAAGTTCAGTTACACAACTTGAAAAATATGTAAATACTACTAGTAAAAATCCAAAAGTTAATTTAGTTACATTTGATGAATTATTAATACCGCTTGCGCAGCATTTAGATTCATATACAGGTGAATCAATGGGTGATTTAGAATATCCAAAGGAAGTATTAAATACATTTAAGAAGCTTACTGATGGAATGGCAAAAGCACACATTGATGGATTTAATTTATAATTTGCGCAAGTCTAATAGAAACTTTGGGAGCTCAAAACATTTAGTTATATTTATACTATAATAACAAATCAACTTAGATGTCTAGGTTAAGTTATATTTTTAAAAAATGGGAACTTTTTTTCGGTCTAATTTGATTTTATTTTAAAAATACCCCAATAAAAACTTTTAAATATTGAAACTTTTTAGTACATTTACTCTATAACAACAAATATATACTTTAGAAAACATGAAAGCAATTAATAACATATCATTACATAGTTCGCAACGATTAAGTAGACTGAGACATCAATCTAAGTGCAACTCACGTATGTTATTAAATCTAGCTATTGAATAAGTAGTCTATATAAATTTAAAACCTGAACCTGAGTTGTAGTAAAATACAATTCAGGTTTTTTTTGTTCATTGAAATTTTAAAATTAATTATAAGGAAGGTACCGTCAAGGTGGCAAACTGGGCTTGAACCCCAGGGTTACGGGCAACTGTAAGGGTTTCGATTACTCTATCTTCCTCTAATGGGTATTTAAGCATTAAGGTGATGTGCGAAACTGTGAATTTCGAGAAGACGGGCCAGTACCGTCATTTACCCCAAAAAATAAAATTTAAAATATGAAAAAGGAATTTGATATGTATTGAGGTCTACTATTCATACACAAAAAGTAAATAAATGGATGAAGAAACATATGCCCGAATATTATTCAGATATCTGTTATAAAAGAAATAGTGGAGTAT
>Ga0315284_10004071_pt1 | contig 20785 bp, 12 predicted proteins | sample YL17G09_16_MG_FD_203696 | JGI IMG/M metagenome (GOLD analysis project Ga0315284, IMG submission 203696) | Sediment microbial communities from Yellowstone Lake, YNP, Wyoming, USA - YL17G09_16 | ecosystem: Environmental > Aquatic > Freshwater > Lake > Sediment | place: USA: Wyoming | collected...
AACTTGTGGTCATACTTCCCCGTGGGGAACAACGGTTGCACCATGAGCACGTGTGCAGAGCAGTATCCGTTACGTCCGGTACTTGGAAGGAACCCCCAGCATACGTATCTGTGTTTGATGACAAACTCGCTCTTCTTGTACCGCCAGTCCTTGCGCCAAAACGAGTACCCATACGCCCGCTCATACGCGCCAAGTTCTTCTACCATCTCGTCGAACTCAGAGTACAGACCGTGCAACATCATATCAATGTTTTTTTGGGGCGATCGCGACGCCCACATCTCGTCCTTAAGCCGACGTTGCGCTGTCAACACGGAAACCTTTTGCGCAGCAGTCTCCTCTTGTGCTTCACGCTGTTCCATCTCTTCCCGCTCCCTCTTGCGAGTGAGACGAATCTGTTCATCAAGCCACGCGCGATCGCTGCCAGCCCTAGCGTCTGCATCAGGTGTCTCGGTCGTCATCATCATCGTCGTCGTCGTATGTTCAATCACACGCACACACCTCCATTTACCCCGACAATTTTTTTTTGTTGGACACCTTTTTTTCTCTTTGTATTTCTTTTTTGAAAAAATGGTAATCTGCATCCGTTTTGACACGCGCAAAAAAAATTTTATTTTGGACGAGAGAAAAGAGAACAAAGACAACGATGCGTCCCGGACGTGGATCTCTTTCACGACGACGACGACGACGACGATAAAAGGAGAGATGGGGTCAAGTCAAATAAATATATCATCTTTCATGGTCATTTTCCCTGTGACGACGACAACGACGACGACGACGACGCCAACACGGACATTGGAACCAAGGGCGTGGTGGGGTGTCCGTTCAATGTTCGACGCTTGGACGCCGATACTCTTTCGTATTCTGGGAGAGACCGCGTTGTCATCTGAACAAACGCTCCTACATGTTCAATGTCTTCGCGAACGCGGTGTTGTTTGTCAAACGTGTGTCTTAGATACAGCACAAACATATCCTGAGGGCGATCGACCACGCACTGCGACAACGCCGACAACAACACGACAATCACTGATGGATCCTGGGTGCGTTCCATCTCGTCGAAGCAATCCAAACAAAATTGCTGCACAATGATTCGAGGTGAAATCTCGGCTTTGAGCAACTGATCCAAGCGGAAGTCCTCCAGCTTGTAATGCGAATGATTCACGTACTTTGTCAAAAATAAATGATCGCGCTCCACCACCAGCTGATTGATAAAAACCAGCTCGTCATGCATCAAATGATTTCGGGGGACCATGAACATGGGCAACGCCGACGGTGCGCCACCACCGGCCACAAAGAAACTCACGTACGCGTCCGTGATCACCAGCCGACACGTCGCTGACAAAACACATTGAATAAACGTGGAGTATTTCTCGGTGATGGTCGCATATCTGCTCCCGTCCATACACTGTGTCCAATAGCGGACAAACTGTCGAATGCGCATCTTGTTCAAGAACATCATCTGCAAGCCGCACGTTACAAATTCCCACCACTTTGGCTCCAGAACTTGCTGGACGTATTCACGTTCCCGCTGGGCTTTTTGTTCTTTCGCCTGCAAAAAGGACAAATCTTCCTTCAAATCTGGAAGACCAACTTGATCATCGCCATCCTCCTCATCCCCATCACCACCCTTGTCGTGGTCGTCATATCCTTGATGATGATGTTTGCGCTGTCTTTTTGATTTCCGATTGTTGTCGACACCACCACCAATGCCAGTCCACGCTCTGCGCACAATTGGGAGCACTTGTCCTTTCCCGTTGGCGTCTTCGCGAAGAGGCATGCCGTAAATCGTCTCCAAATCTATGAATTTGGGCTTGGACATGGCTTCAATCGACATCTCCTGCCGCTCGATATCCAGGGGAATTTGGAAGTGATGCGTGAACTCGCCATCTTCCGTGACGTTGAGTTTCACTCGAGGAAAGTAAACGTGGCCTTTCCCGCGGAAATACATGGTGGTAGATAGACACAACGATGACAGAAATGCCGAATGCGCAAACCCGACCCGCACAAACATTTCCTCTCCTCCACGTAGAATGTGTCGATATTCGCGTGTCCCCGAACCATTCCATTGCAATTCGCGCCCATGTTCAATGCAGGACAAATGATCCTCGCCCAGACCTTCGTCCGTCGTCACGGATACTCCAAATTTGATTGCGCAAAGCTTATTGGTGACGAAACACCGGAATCTCAATCCAGAGATTTCACCAAAGGGAGAATTGTTGCGCATCCAGACGATCACGATATATATATTAACCCTTTCTCTCTCAAGTACAGCGATCACCACCACCACCACCAGCACGCACACGCATTACGCTTGTCTTTTGCGTGATTAACGGACAACCCACATTTTCAAAGGGAGATGCGCGAAATCATTCAAATCTTTTGCGTAAACAAGCCGAAATTTTCTTTTTTTGGGAGAGGGATACCCTCACAATTGACAGTTTCTTTTTTTTTGTCCGTCAAAAGAAAAACAACCGCCACTTCACCAAAAACACACTTTTAAAAAGTGTAAAACAAACGCGATGTTGCAAAAGCGCCGCCCCGGCAGAGACGACAACGAAGATGACGATGACGACGACGACGACGATGTTGTTCTGTTTAAGGTTGTTGGGAGACCACAACAAAAACACGAATCGTCGTCGTCGTCGTCTTCTTCTTCGACGCGAAAGCTTTTCCCGGAGCCACCCTCGCCCCAACCAACACCGATATCGACGACGACGACTACGCACCGCGGACAACAACAGCAACAACGACGCAAGATCCAAAAACAAGAAGAACGCGGTGGTGGAGATGATGACCGGGAAAGGTTTGCTGTGCCACATCCTCCAAAAACATCCCACTTCGCCGCCGCCGCCACCACCAGTAGTAGCAACAGCGAATACGATGGAAATGATGTTGATCCTTCTGTGTTGGCAACGTTGGTGTCGTTTGACAAAGGATACAAGGGTCGCATGAACAAGGAGAAGAAGGTGGAGTTGTCTCGGTCTAGAATCAGACAGTCTGCAAAGACCATGCCTCCAGTATCGAGTGTCACTACTACTACTACTACTACCACTGGTACCAATAACAACCTGACCAACGTTCCAATTGATGACAGCTTGATGCTGGATCCCGTTCAAACAATGGCCAGACAGTACGAGGAACAACAGCACACGCAAAAGAAGAAGAAGAAGAAAAGATTGAGGAACAGTGATGGAGCAGATCACGAGGAGGAGGAGGAGGAGCAGGGGAAGGATGAGGAGGAGGATAAGGAAGAAAGAGAACAATCTGGATCGGTCTTTGAAGGGAACATTTTTTTGGACGAAGATGATGACGCCGACGCCGACGACTTGAAGCGTACTCCTGCGGACGAATTTCGAAACATTGCCAAGGCGCTTGTTGTACCTAACATGGGTGTTCCCAACACCGGTGCGCAGTTTGTGGTGGAAACGTTCCCGCAATACTATGACATGGACAATCCGCGTCGTCTGAACTTTGAGAAGACCGCGTCCAAGTTGAAAGCGCAGCATCATCAGCAACAACAACAGCAACAGCAGCAGCAACAACAGCATCAACAGGGCAACGTTGTGAAGGTGCGAAGTCCCGATGTCATCTACAAAGACGTGAAAGGTGTGTTGGATCCAAAGGCTCAGAGATATCAGTTGCAGAAGTATGCGGTTCGAAACAACATGCAGATCCCGGATCTGCCACCCGTGTCAAAGGTCGACGTCCGGGCTGGTCTGTGGGAAGCCGACATGGATATCGGTGAACGGGCGTGCATTTATGCACAACAATGCATGTCGTTCAAGATGTGCGAAACGCGCATCCAGGAAAACCCCGAGAAGTACGCACGCGTGACGCCCTTTGTATGCAAAGAATTCTACTACGGGGACAAGGCTAAAGAAATCAAAGAGGCAATGGCCAAAGGAATTCCTTTGAACGAAGTGTACGGCCCGCGGCTCACCATGTGTATTTTGTGTCACCTGGCCACTGTGCGCAAATTTTACATCGAATACGATTTACACCTAGCCAATGCGCCTGTGCACGTATTGCACGCGTTTCAGTTCCAAATTGGGATTCCCGGCGAGTATCCATTGGAAAGGATGCTGATGGGCGACGAAACGTACAAGGGTATAATTGCCCCATTTCTCCGCTTTTGCGAAGACCTGTACACCTGGCAGCCGGCTCTCCCTGATCCAGCAAAAGTCCGGACACCCGCGCAGAACGCCAAGGTGTTACAACATTGGGATGAAACTGCCTGCCTGGATTTCTAGGCGGGAGTAGCGCGGATGTGGTGCGGTTCCGACGGCTCTATCCCCAGAGTCCGTACACTGTCGGAATCAACACTCTCTACGTTCCGAGCGTAGAGTCCACGCTGCTCCATTTCTTCGTTAGCAAGGGGAATTTTAAATATGCTGCTGCGGCGCGTCTCGTGTTCCAAGATACGTTGCAAGATACCATTACCTATATGCGGCAGGGTTATCATGTACAAGCGAAGCATAAGGTGAACGCATTTTTGCGCATCAACGACGACAACCACACAACATCATCATCGCCAACACCACCAACGAAGACATTTTCCGTGCCTTCCATTGACATGTTCGTCTCGACACCCGACGGCCGCGACAAAGTGTATCCGTGGACCATACCACCGGAACACGTGGTCTGGACCCCAAAACATTTGCAAAAGTTTGCCGGGGAAAACGCCATTGATTACTACTGCGTTCTTGCGTTGTTCTTCCGAGTCAACGGAGCCAACAGTTTGTATCAGCGCATGTTGACGGAAGTATACAACAAGAAATTGCCCGTCAACAACACTCTGTTATCAAAAGTGACTGCGTTTAAGAATCGACACGTACAAATGGCTCAGCAGGTGGACTCACTGGAATTTCCCACGGATTCTGCGCTATCTGTACAAGATGTATGCTCAGGCGGTCCGACACATTACATACAGGATGCGGACATGGTTCAAGTGACCACGTACAACGTCCCGCTGCAGCAAACTCCATTGGAAGTGTTGCATTCGTGCGGAGTGACCGAGGCGTACGAGCTGGACGAATTCACCGTCCCTTCCGAGGAGGCGATGGGCGCAATTGCACACGATATACGAGAACTAAGGACGGACGATGAACTTGTGCGCATGTTCGTGGCTGAGATCGATGGGGAAGAGGTTGATCATCATAATCACGAAGAAGAAGAAAGTGATGATGACAGTGCTCAAGAATACGCACGAACATATCGATTGGAGCACTTTTATCCTGTTCGCATGAAAAGTGCTGCCGAATGTCGTGCACATTCTTGGTACTTGGCGTGTCTTGTCATCATCAACAGTGCGTATCGAGAGTTGAAGGCCGTGGAAGACACCCGCGCTCGGCCCATGGTCGACAAGCATGAGCTGCACGTCAAATACGCATTTCACAGGATCATGGTGTCGTACGTACAGTTGATGTTGAACGCATTAACGCCATACACGGACAACAACAGTGGTGCTGCTTCTTCTTCTTCTTCTGTCTCGCGATATCGAATTTCAGATGATGATTGGAGACCGCAGCCTGATGGTTATCCGACGCTTTTGGACCGGTATTTCCCTCGAGACACGTTTGCGTTTCACGCGGGTGATTTGCCATCCCTGGAGTCGGTGTTGTCGCAGGTCGGGTGGTGTGGATTACAAGTGGTCAAGGACAAGATACCGCTGGTGAAGATTTTCATGAAGTCACTGCCCGTGTGCTGCCAATGCAGAGATTTGGTGTCTGCGCTGTTGACCGAGTGTCGGGCTCCCAAATCGGAGGGATTTTGGCGAGTGGTTCGGGCCATGTTCTGGTGCTCGTTCGCGGGTCTTTACCCACATGCTCGTTCTCGGCCCGACTTTCCTTCGTTGATGTTCATTTATGATTTGCTGTTCAATCGCAAGGAGCGCTTCCTGGCCGCGCTGGAGAACGAAATGATCCAGTACAAGACACAGGAATCGCGACGTCGAAAAACATCTTCTTCTGGAGGAGGTGGTGTTAATGGAGTGACTAGTGGTTCTTCCTCGTCGTCGTCATCTTCTGCTGCTGCTACTTCCAAAACAACGACGACGACAACGACTGATGAAGACAACAACCAGACCAGTCGACTTGTGTACACAGTGTTCAGGGAGTTTTTTGTGCACTCGATGCGCAATGATCATGACTGGTTGGAACGTATACAGCAGAAGATTGATTGGAAGACGTTTGTGGTGGTCACGCTGAACACCGCGGACAAGATGCGCATGTATGGTGCGTTTGGGGAAGCTCCCGCTGGGAACGAGTTGATGTTTGCCATCAATGCTGTGTGGCGCGAGACTTCCGGGAGCAGTAAGCAAGTGTATCGCTACAAGAAACACACCTACGAACAACTGGTGCAAACTCGTTTACACGTCACGCAAGACCGGCTGCACAGGAAGAAGCTTGAGATTGCATCCGACATTGCCATGACCACGTACATCTTGGATCAGCTGCAGAGTACGGGGGCGCTGACCAAGAACGACATTTTCAGCATGTACGGACACGTGGATCTGGTGCGGGAATTCGGCAAAGTCGACCCCACGACACTGTACGAGAAGGATCCGCAGCGTTTTGTACAAGTGATGCGCGGCGTGATGACAGAATTGACCGAGAAGCACGTACATTTGGCGTACAATCTGGATCAGCAGGTCAAGTCGAACATCAAGACGTACCTGACGCGCGTCAATGCCGAGAAACGGTTGCAGTTTGACGTGTTGCTGGACCCGAGTTTGGGTGGTATAGAACTGGCGTCTGTTCAAGCATTATACTGGACACAACATGTCTACGCAACGCGTTCTTCGCCCAAATCCATCACCACCAGCATCGAGAGCATGCCTGTGCGCGACATACGGATCATTGCCTGGTATTTCAACATCCTCAATCGACTGGGCGACATTAGCTTGTTCCCGCTGGATTTGGCGACGGTCAACGGACAAATCTCGGCAATGCGGACCAACAGATTTCGGTTGATGGACGACGAACCAGTCCCGCTACACGCATGGGACGTGTACGTGACCATTTGTTGTGGACGCATTACGACGTTCGCCGATCAGTCCACCGTGGGCAACTTGCGCATGTCCTACGACATTGTCACGGGAGAGTATGTGTGCAGCAAGAAGATGGGCCGAACCATGAAGGCAAAGGCAACAGCAGCCAAGAACGCAGCCAATGCCCGGGTGGTGGAAGGCGAGGAAGAAGAAGAAGAACAAGAAAAACCGGCGCGCAAGGTTCCCAAACACAAGCCCAAGCAATCGACTGCGGCAAACACTTCCAAACGTGCGCAAATTGATCGCAAGAACGACAGTTTTTTGTCGTGCGACAATCAACCCGTGATGTGCATCAACATTTTTGGGCACGCGCTCATGTTCGGGGGAGAGCGGTACATGTTCTGTCCGCAGTGTGCACAGTTTCACACGTACAATCCTTTGGGATGGAGCAAAGGGTACGCGTGTATGACGTGTCGCGGTGCCGAGGTGAACAAGGCCAAGCTCAAGCAGTGTGCGTATTGCAAGAGACAAGATCGCGTTGAATTTGGAGAACCCGTGGAGTTGATGGTGTTGGAACGCGATCCTTCCAATCCGGGATTTGAACCGTTGCTGGATCCCATGCGGTGCTTCCAGTGCGTACACATGTGCAAGCAGGACATGAAGTCCATTGGGGTCTTTGAACGCGTGCCTGTGAAGCGGTTGTATTCGTTCACGCCCAAGGAAGACTTGTGGGATATCATCCCCACAGCAAACACCGATCGAATGATCAAGAACGTCCAGAAGTTTGGGAGATAATTAAAGCTTTTTTCTTTTTTTTTATTTCGTATCATCATTCATCATCATCATTGAATGGTTCGACGAACTTCTTTGCCCACGTGTCCACAATCCGTTCCTTGTTGTCCTTTGTCGTGACTGGATCATACGGGTGCCCCATCAACAAATGCGCGAACTCGTGCAGTATCACAATGGTTCCGGGCTTTACTATGCGCGGAAGCTTGAATCCAATCTCGTGTTCGGTGGGCGCGTTCTCTCCCTCGAACATGGACAGCGATATCCATAGAGTGCGTCCATCAGTGCATGCTCGGTTCGTGCGGTTGCATTTTGCAACATTCCGTCCCACTACCACCTCCATCGATGCCGCGCTTTCAGGTCCCGGTTCCGAATTCCACAGCAAACGTAGCGCCTCTTTCACGTTCTCAATGCTTATGTCGTTCAGCAATTTGATCACGTGCAGGCGATTTTGTTTGTCCATTTTGATGAGCGGTATCGTGGAGGAGAAGGGTTTCATATTTGTCGTCTCCTAGTGTCTTCCTCTCTAGTACAACAGTTTTGATATGCGAAACGAGAAAGTTTGCTAAAATCTTCATTTCTTTTCGCTGGCTTGCTTCTTCTTGGCCCGGTATTGGTTGTATGTGTCTACCGGTTGGGATGTAAACTCGATGAGAAGTGATCTCAAATCTTCGCACACTTGTGTCACTGCAACTTTGTGTTTTTCCAGGCGTTCCAACATCAAAGGAAGTTTGCCTGGCGCAGGCGTCTGTCTACCTCTTCCGAGAACCCATCCGTGCGCTGGCCAGTAATAAATGTTCCCATGCTCCGGTTCGAAATCGACGCTGTGCTGCGGTTCGTCGAATACAGCAGCTTCTGCCTCGCGTCCGAACCCGCACCCGTACCATGACAATGCTACGCGTCCGCCGTCGATCAATATGGTCACGTCACCGTGAAAGCGTGTTTTTGATGCACAAAAATCGAGCACCGGACCCACAATGTCGATCTGTTCCTTTGTCGCGAACGGCGCGAGAAGGGCAAAGTTTTTCAGGATGATCCTTTTGGCCGCTGCTTCGACAGCAACTTCCGCATCGTCGCGCAGTTTCTTAAATCGACGAATCGCGTCCCACAAATATTCACACTCCCCGAACACAAGATGTTCGTCGTTGTCGTGGTCTTGGTCTTCCTCCTTGTCGACGGACTCGGACTTCGACTCCAACATTTGTGCAGAAATTTGTCCGTTCATTTCTTCTTCGCTGCACCTCCCGGCTTGCTCGCCTTGGACATTTTACTCGTGGTAATTTTGGTTTCCGAATCAATCTTCATCTTTTCCCTTGCAACGGCATTCGATTCCTTCGCGTTGGTGGCGTCAATCTTCATCTTTTTCTCGTTCAACTCATTCGTTGCATCGGCCTGCTCCTTCTGCATCTTGACTTGTTCAGCCTCCAGCTCCAGTGGTCGCTTGAGCTTGGTGATCTCGACCTCCTCTTCATCCATGCCATAAATGTGAACCCCGTGCTTGCCGAGCGTCTTCTGTGATATGACACCATACTCCCACAGTTTCTGCAAATGATCCCACGACATGAGTGGTGCGCATTTCTGCTTCACCTTCACACTGTGCACGCGTCGATACACATCCTCTAGCTCCGATTTTGCCAACGGTCGTCTAGTATCACGAGCCCGCGACAACGCTGCATCCTTGTACAGGCGATACAATTCGGGCTCATACAACGCCACAATCATCCGTTCCATCACCAACCCGAGAGTGGTGAGCACTTCCTTCATGCGATCGCGTGCAAAAGTGATCTGAGCGTCAAAATTCCCCGCGTGTTGTGCATGTTGTTCCATCACCATGCTCAGTGGGAAGTCCACCAAAGATGCAGCGATATGTTGCAAATACTTCTCAAATTCCAGCGGTTCGCCCAGCATGACGGGGGGAGCCGCGTTTGCAATATTCCAATAATCATCCAAAAACACCACTCTGTCCAGCACTCCGTCTCCTTCGCGTGCTTCCTTGTCCGTGTACGATTCTCCATTCATCACGGGCATCATAAACTTGGTCATATCTCCCATGCTTCCTCCATATCCGGCGTTGCGGATCTTGCTCTCGGCAATGGCCATATCGAGGGCGTTTCTCGACATCATTCCTTTCTCCAGGCGTCGATTGAATGCGTCTCGCTCCACCTGAACTTCCTCCACGTCCCCGAACTCAATGGGAAATCGCTCATCTCCCGGCTTAAACTTGGGAGGGGCGTGCACTGCAAAATACGGCATGCGAGACCCCTGGTACATGGCTCGCTCACCGGACAAACGCGCTACTTTGACCAGATTGAACGTGCGAATCATAGCCGCCGCGGGACTCGTGAAGCGCCCCTCGTGATCAGGCGACGAAAAGATTTCAAACTCCATTTCGTCGTCCGGCTGTTGATTGGGAGAATGCTTCCAGATCCATTCGTACACCCAATCCCTGGTCTCTGTGTCAAAGTATTGGCGTACTTTCCCATCCCTGAATTTGGGGATTCTAATCTCGCGTCTTCCGTCCTCGTCCTCTTGCACCCACCATGGACACACCCCATATTTTACGCGGTACAGGTTCAACGTCCATCGTATGGGCATGATCTTGCGGTTCAGCTCCTCGAGCATTTCGTCCGACCACTTGGTACCCAGCAGAGGCCACGTGATCTCAGGAGGATGACAAAAAGCCCATCCCTTTTCCGCCTGCAAGCCAGACGTCAGTGCGGGGATGGTGAGAAACATCTCCTCGATGGCGTCCAGCTGGTCCAGCCCCACGTCTTTGAAGGATTTTTGAAGCAGGGGATCGGGAAACCCAAAGTTTCCTCCCATTAACTTGCTCCATGCCTCTTCGTCTCGTGTTCGTTTTTTCCCTTTGCTCATTGTTGTCGTCGTTTGTTGTTGTTATTGGTTTGCCATTTCAATCAACATATTATTGGACATATGGAACGCGGCTTAATTAACGGATTTATTCAATCTGCAATTTTGTTCTTTGATTTCCCAAATATAAAAAAAGAAAATGTGTGTGTTTTAGATGTGCATGCGGGTTGTCGTCTGTGGTATGCCGCGTTCCATGTTGGCGGAGTAACGCTTGTGTGTTACCTTGTCCACGACGTGGAAATCGGCTTTCTTGTCGAATATGATGCGATCAATAATGTCCCCGATATTTGTGCGATCCGCCAGGCAATCCTTGGGTAGATGCACGTGCTTCCTGGACAGACGAACGGCAATCAACCACATACATATGGACTTGTATACGTCGTAGATTTCCACGACCTCCCCGTCCATCATCAACCAGAATCCGCCGCACACGTTCACCAAGAATGGTTCTCGCGAGTGCTGCCACTTGGTCTGAATGTCCTCTTCGTCGATGTTGGCGTTGGTGATCACGTACCCATCCATCCATTGTGTTGCGTGGTAAGCGTTCATGTATCGATCAAACACGTGCATCACGTACATGGTGCTCATCCAATTGACATTCACTTGATTGAGAACCGTCTCCCAGCTGAATTGCATTTGTTCGTGGAAGTCGTCGTACTCTGGGATTCCTCGTACTTTGCGCAGCACAGTCACGGGATCAGTTCCGTCCGACGGATACCGGTACCCGAGCCAGTCCAAGTCCCCGTCGTGCACCAGTCCTTCCTTGGCGGCGTCTTCCAGTCGGTCGTGGAATTTGTTCCCTTGTTGCTTGGCCAGCATCGCAATCCAATCCTTGAGTCTGTCGGTCGCCCCATTAGGTATGAACTTGTCTACAGGTCGTGGGAGAATGAGTCGTGGGAAGTTCTCCGCCCAATACAAGCTTCGTTTCAACGGAATAAAATACATGGTGCAAAAAAACCAAAAGTCCCTTGACCCCGTGAATTCCGCACCCTTGGGACGCGCTTCCTCCCACATGGTCAGCTTGATGTTGCTGTTCGCGGCCGTGTTGTTTTCTTTAAGCAAGGCCGCAATGTCGCCGGTGGCCTCCTCCAATTCTTGTTGCGGAGTCGTCGTCGTCGTCGTCGTCGCTGCCTTGGCCTTCTCTGTCGCTATCATTCGTTCAATCTCGGTGTGCATGTCGACGCGAAACAGGGGTTCCGTCATCAGCTCTCCAGGCATGGTTTGGCAAAAAAACATGGCCGTTTTCAACTCCAGCATCTCCAACAACTTCACCAAGTCTGGGTGGTACGGGGTAATGCGAATTTTTGCCGTCATGTACTGCACCAAGCGCATCACTTTCTTCTGGTTCATCAGGAGGACCGGTGTTTCTGTTATTTTTTTGGTTGCTTCAAAGTCCCTGAGTTTCTCTGCGTACACCGTGCACTCGTGGTCGTACTTGCGCTGGTCGTCGGGCTTCACCTCTCCGTTTTTGGTTCTCGCCAGCACAGGGTGTTTGGGCGGGCAATCAAGTGGAACGCCGGGTGTCTCCAAGAACCATGTGCGCAAGAACTCGCTGTCGGACAACTTCCACGACTGCAAATCGGGCAGTATGGCGTGGTGAACCAGCAACTTCATCCTCCAAATCTCTGGGAGCACACCAATGGCACCCGAAAACATTTCTGCTTCTCCGTTGGGACCCGAAGGAATGGTCACAATGTTGCCCAGCACGTGGTAGTAATTTTCCACCAGGTAAATGGTCCAGTATTTGATGCGCACACGCAACGTGTGTAGTTCTTCAGAGGTCAGCTGGTAGCCTTCTTTCAGTATTTTGTTTAGAAACGCCGTGTTTGCGTTTGCACAATCCACAATCACCCGGAACAGCTCCCGATAGTACACTTTGGAATTTGTCAACTCGACGTTGGGCAACACCATGCCCGCGTCGTGTTCTTCATCTTCGTACCCGTGCAAAAAGTCTTCCTCGTCCACGTAAAATTGATGCACATCATTACCTCCTCCTCCATCGTCATCATCATCATCATCCTCACCGTGTTCTTGTCGCACATCCTCGCGCCTCACAACTTCGTCTTCTTGCTCATCAAATGCATCCTGTTCCCGTTGTCTGCGTCTAACAGCAGGGGCAGGAGCAGGAGGGGATGGCGGCAAAACATCTCCAACTGAATCGCCGTCATCATTGTCGTTCTCGTCGTCTCCATCTCCACCTTGATCCATGTCTTGCACACCTCCATTATCATCATCATCTTCGTCATCATTGTCGTTATTCCAATCCATTTGACACACAAAAATCAGAGTTTTGTTCGTATTTCCGAGATTGTGCCTTTGGTTCTATTGATGTACACGCACACACACATTATCATCATCATTTAATTGAGTATTATATTATTTTGACGAATGTGTGGTGTGTAAAATGGCTCAGAACGTTGGCGACATACGGCTAGGGGAAGCAGAAGACGATAATTTGCCCGTCATATCGGCAGGGCAGCGCAGATTTGCAGGAATTCAGCAACATCACAGGCTTCCAGCGAATTTGTACAGTGCGCTGGATAGAGCCGAAGAATCAATTCGACAAGATGCTGAAGATGCACGGAATCCTGGGCGAGGTGGACGACGCAGGGCAAGGGGGAATGGATACGACGATGATGGTGGTGGTGGCGGGGGAGATTATGACGGAGATGATGGCGGTGATGGGAATGGTGGTGACGGGGATGGTGGTCCAGGAGGAGCGGGACGAAGACTGAACCTTGGACAGCCTAACATCAAGTCTGTTCCGGCTCCGTTTTTTCAAGAAGTTGTAGATCAATTTGGTCCTCGCACATCACGCAATACGTGTTTTGGTTGCAAGTATGTGGGTCAGAATCGGGCAGCAAAAATCCCCGACCACCGCCTTGCGGGGATCCTCGAGACCATGGCTGAAGGAATTGGTGTGTCCGATCCGTATCATCATGCCCACGAGGTGTCTGCCATGTACGAGGAGATGCGACAAACAGTAAACCTGGCACGCGGCAAACAAGAGCCACTACCTCCGTGGACACCGGGCGGCATTTGGTGGCACTGGGTGTCGCACACGGACGATCCACAGATTTGGAAATGGATTTGTCAGTGGATCAACAAGTCCGTTGTGTTTGATATTTTGGGAAGAAGTTTGTGCCGCATGAACGAGGATACAGGCGAGATAATCTACGATAAGGATCAATACGCAATCATGGAGAAAGCTCAGCTCAAGTCGTTCTTTATCAGCAAGCAGGACGTTCGCAAAATGGATTATTATTTTGATGGTGCCATGATCAACACACAGGTCATGGCCAACGGGGGAGTACACAGGCATAGACGTCCAGGGTTTGTGTTTTTCAAGAACACCCGTAAGAAGCCACGACTCGCGACAGCCTCTGCACAAGTGTTGTTTGGTGACCAGTAAAAAAAAATGGTTTGGCTTTGAGAGAAAAAAGAGAAGCATTTTTAAATTAGCGTGGATTACATATTATTCCATCGCACACGGTGATTGGGTGTAATTCTCTCGCGCGCATTCAGTCGATTCTTTTCGCAATTCAAAAAGAAAAAAAATGTCTTTGGGCGCCTTTGTTCGATCACAGCTTGTTGGTGCTGGAGGTGCGACTCCCCCTGGAGTGGCGGTGGGTCCCAATGCAAAACGGATGCCTGCGTATCAGGAGCTTCCGGGTGCTCCGTGGGATGGGGCTGCTCGTGGTGTCGCCAATGCGCCCACGCCCACTTCCATCAGCAAACACATGAACATGCCGAGCAATTGGTACATCACGCTGAGTCTCGTGATTCGCCCCTGGGAGATGAACCAACACAACTTGCTACGCGAAGGACAGATTTTGTTTGGGCGTCGAATTGCGCACAGAGATGGAGAAACAAATGATTTTGACGGGTTGACGACGGGTGCTTCGTTGCAACACCTGAACACCATTGCGGCCATGGGCTACGCGCAAGCACGACGTGACTTGTCGGCCGGAAACCTGCCGTCGGGATTCAGCATCACAGCGGCACAGTTTGAAGAAATCGCAGAACGGGATTTGATTGACTTCATGGGCAGAATCGACGAGATTCCCGCCGACAACCCTCTGTTGAAGCAGGCGTGTCAACTGATGACCATCAAGCATTTCAAGTACTTGCTTCCCATTGGGTTGGTGATGGAGTGGAACGTGCTGGGGGCCATCAACACCATCAGCTACGGAACAAGTCCCATGCGCAAGATGGATCAGTCCACAGCAAAGACCGTGGTGGTGACGGTTGTGTCTGCCAAGAAGGCACATCTTTCCAACATCTGGGGAAACAGCGACAAACTCATCGAGGGCTCGCGTATGGGGTTTATTGTACGACGCGCCCGAGTGACCAGCGAAGAAGGAGGCAAGTCAGGAGCTCCAGAAATCATCCCGTGGTCGCACATCACCGCAGATACACCTTCAATGTGCGAAACATCATACCTGGACGAACTGGGAAGAGTGCAAATGGGCTACTACATTGCGTTTGGGACATGCTACGAAGTCACGGGACAAGAGGTGCCAGAGAGACGTCGTCGAGACGCCCTTGGAAATCTCGGGAAGTCTGCCGAAGTAGCACACGAAGCCTACGGAACGCTGCCAAAGATTGTGGTGCAGATTGGAGTCGACGTTTGAATGACAACCCTCCGTCTTTTTTTTCTGTTTGTTTGTTTGGGGAAGAGAGGAGGGGGGAGGCGTGGTTAAATATTAAATAATAAAAAAAAACATGCATTTTCTGCACACACAAAAAAGTGAACAGTCTTTTTTGGTTTGGTTGATATTTTACATTTGGGCCGAGTTACGTTGAGACGTTAACAAAATCACTCTTGTTGTTGGTGTGGTGATTTGATTACCCCACATAAGTCGACCCGTTCGTTGTAGTTCCCTTTTTTTTCAGTGTTTGTATTGCTGCTGCTGCTGCTACTACTGTTTTTGACGACAACATGGACGTGGGAAATTTTAGAGAAGGAACGGACCTAGTACAACAGTACAGGAAAAACCCTTACCTTGATGGGGTTTCGTCGGAAATCACGCGTCAGGGGGAGATCACGAAAAATTGTCGCGCAGACTACGGCGAGGTGACATCGAGACGACGCAATGCAGGAAATGCTGCCTCGAGTGTGCGTTCGTATCCCGGAGGAGACGTGCTCGACAACTTGCAAATCCTGCCAAATGAGCTTATCATTGGTTGGGTTGCAAAACAAGGACGCAACGCCATTCCTGGACACCCGAACGCGAATGGGTTTTCAACGTTGAACGGCATCAAGTGGGGAGATTTCTCAACAGACGAAGAGCTCGAACAGCGACTCCGATTTATTGGAATTGCAAAGACTCCTTTCTTCTTCGACAACGAGTACCAGTTGAAGCACGGTTTCACGTGCATCTCTGCGGGCACCATGACAACATTTCACACGGGAGAACGCGACATCTTTCCTGGAGATCGGTTGGCATGGCAAGTGCAACCGAGACCAAACGTTCCAGGGGGTTCGTATCCGTTGGCAAAGCCTGGAGAACGCATGGGAAATCCTCGCCTGGGAACTCCGCGCGGAAAGATTCGCTTCCGCTTGAACCCCGTCCGTTTCAACGACGCAAAGCCCTCGCTCAACGCTGCCGTGTCATCGATGCTCAAGGATTCACGGTCTGGCGGAGTCTCAGACAGGCCTTTTGAGCACTTGTTTTTTGAGCACAACTTGGGCGGGCAGCCCAAAATGACCGCCATTCAGGAGATGGCCATGGCGTTGATGTTGGCGTTTGCCGTGGCCATGGTTCGAGGCATCAAAATGTTACAGGGACGGGGTTTCGACTTGAACACCGTTACCGAAGTCGAGTTGTGTGATCGAATTGGCCTGTTCAACGCCAGAGATCACCAGATCCGTGACGACCTTGTGAATGGTTGGTTCTTGGACATTGGTGTCAACAGAGCACAGTCCCGAGCAAACCTGGATCGGTTGAGAAGAGATTTGCCCGGCGCATTTTCCAATGGACGCTTGGTGAAGAAAAGCACCACCGATGCCCGCTACGCTCAGCTGGCGGTGAACCTGGGAAACATTGCAATGGTCGCTGCTCTCCGCGCGCACCACGTGCAGAATCGTAACGTGATCGGCGTGGCACACAGTTTTGCAAAGGGCGGACAGCAGGTGGATGTGATGCTGGCTCATTTCTGCGGTCATTATTGCTGAAATATTTGTTTTTTTTGATTCTCTGTCTTGTGCGCAAAAAAAAAAGAAACACAAACACCTTCGATAGTAAAAAAAAAATAATAATTTGAAAACATTTTTATTCCCCGTCCGCGGCACGTTGTCTTTGACGTTTCTGTTTTTCCTCCAACTTGCGCTGTCGTTCCTCGCGTTCTCGTTGAAGTCCCTCTTCTTCTTCTGCGTCTCGTTCCCTCTTTCGGAGGAGAAGGCGGAGTCGCGCTTCTTCTTCTTCTTCTTCTTCTTCGCCTTGTTGTTCTCTCTTGACATTGCTTTGGTGATGATGATCCTCAAGCTGGTGGTGGTCGCCATCGTTGTTGTTGTCATTCAAGGATACTTTGTGCTGTTGCTCATATTGTCGAAGATGTCTGTTGACAAAGTCTGCAAAATGTTCCGGTATTGGCTTGGGCATGGAACACACTTCCGCCAGTGTCAGACGGTTCGGGTCCTCGGGGTCGCGTATGAATCCGTAATACGGATATCCCTCGTACAACTCCAGCGGGTCAATGGCCTGTGAACCCCCGGGACGATAATCGTTTATGCTGTACCCCAGTGCGTACACGGCCAAACGTATGTAGCGACGCAGGATACCTCTGTTTGGTAAGCGTTTGCGTTTGGCAAGCTTCAGCCGTTTTTCATACGCTTCGTCTGTTTCGTTGTTCTTGCGTACGCAATTCGTGACAAACATCTGTGTGTGTTCTTCGAGCATCGCGACGGTCAGTTTGTTTTTCGCACCAAGGTTCTTCTTCTTGCGAATCGTGTCTCCATACTTGGCACCGTAGCACTGATATATGAAGTTCAGCATGCAATCCTCATCAATGAATGGATGGCGAATCAGCTCTGGTTGTCCGTAGCACGTGGGTCCGTAGTACGTCATCAGCAACATATACCGAAATCGATCCGCATGTCGGCACCACGTGTCCCAAACAAATTCTTCCCATCCCATGTTCACGAACAATCCCCATTCGTCTCCATAGAAATCATCGAAGAAATCCGATCCGCTCAGCATGTACAACAACACGGCCATCCCCTGGGGATACTGGGCTAAACTGAGCTGAGGATGTTGCTCGATCAACAGATAAAGCTTGTTGATGTTCACGTAGACGTCGCGCCCGTCCACGGGGTCCTCCAGGATATCCTTCAGCTCGGCCTCGGCCTTGGCTTTCTTCTTCTCGATGGCTTCGCGTTTCTTTGCTGGCGCCATCTTAGGGAGTGCTTCGAGTTCGGCGTCACACGCAGCAATCTTCTTGCGTTCGACCTCGGCGCGTCGTTTGTGCGACTCCACTGACCTCGGGTCCCCGGGCAGATACACCCACACTCGACTATTGAAACGGTTGGTCACTGGGTCTACGCGATCCCGTGCATGCAACAACGCAATCATCAGCGAATCCCCGTCATTGGAATCAATCAGGATTGTCTCCCCGGGCGGACAATGAGGATTGTTGGTATGGGGGATATGCTTGTTGATATGGAAAAAAGCAGACAAATCGCCCTCGCTGATGTTGTGTGTGTACAGATTTGGATCAAGGGCTCCCTTCACCACTCGTACGGTCGGTGCAGACATGGTAGGGGTCGCGAGGATCTCCCGGCTTGACATTACATAATTACCGGGCGGCGCTTGCAACTTTTCAGTCGCGTTCTGATACACAGTAGCAAAGTGTTTCTCGTCAAAGTCGCGCACGTGAATCTTGGTTTCCGGAGCTCCGTCAATGACAATCCGCTTGCCTTCGGGCACGTTCACCTCCATCGCGGCCCGGAAGTAGTAGTTGTAGAGTTCACAACGGGTCACTCTGCGATTGGCAACCAGGTTGTCCCAGTCGGCGCGCAAGTGCCCCTCTTCTGGCAGAGCAAACTTTCCGACGGGCGGGTCCGCGATCGGCTCCACTCCCTTCCTCTGACGCTTGGTGTGCGCAAACAACTTCTTGACGCCGCCTGAACCGCGATCGAGCAACAAATACAGATGGTGAATTGAAGTTGTCGTCTCCATGCCACCGGGACGTGTTGCCATGCCCAGAATGGAGTGGATAGGTTTCTTCACGTGGTCGTCGATGTATTCTCGCACCGTCCTGCATGTGGGAGGTTTGTATTTCACGCCCTGCATTTCATCGCGTATCCACACTCCAACGTTCTGTGGGCGTTCATGAGTCCACGATCGTCGAAAGATACGCAACAAATGACGCTTCTGATCCGTCCCAAACGTCATCTATCACCACCGGAGACACTCCTTGTCCACTCTGCGGACAAAAAAATTGTATTCGATGGAAAAATTTTGAAATTTTATTATTTTAAAGTTGTCGCAAAATCGAGCTTTCCCATATTACACCATTGTGTGGTCATGTATTTACCTGAAAAAGTCGTGTGTGCGTGTGTGCGTTGTATCTTTCGCTTGTTGTTGTTGTGTAGGGGTTAACGCACAGGACATACAACACAAAAAAAATGAGCGGCAATGGTAGACGTTTCGATCCTGCGGCGTTGCAAGTGCCCAATCAAGGATTTCAACTTGGTGCGGCTTCGATTGGGGCGTCGGTTTACACCCAGCAGCAGCAGCAGCAACAACAGATGTTTCTACACCAACAAGAACAAGATTCGCGCTTGCTGATCCAGGACCAGCAACCTACGGAAGATAAGGCCACATTTGGCACACGAACAGAGAAAACCGGAACATTCAAGTACAGGATCTTTTTTGCCCCCTACGCGGAAGCCAATGACATCAACTGGGGAACGTACATCCGCTGGTGGTTTTTGGTGTTTTTGATGTCCATCATCCAAGCAATCGCCATGGCGAGGGTGGCGTCCGGTCTGAACTCGTCGGTGCCTGCGTTGAACTCGGTCTTGCTGGGACTGACATACATGCTGACCACAATCTTTGCGCTGAGCTGGAGACAGTCGTTTGGGTTCCGGCTGCACACGCATCAGTCAGTGATTGTGTCTGAAGTTTTTCACTCGCACATTGGTGTTGTGAATGCATTAGTGATTCTTTTTTGGAACTCCGCTGGTTCTGCGATCAGCGGAGTGTTTCAGTTGCCAGGGTTGCTAAATTGTGCAGCTGTCCCCGGAGCGCCGTTTCCCGCGTCTGCAGTGACCAGTTATTGGGCTGCGGTGGGTATTGATGCACCGCTCGGAATCCTGGTCACGCTGGCGTTCTTGCACAACATTCCACTCATTTCCAGCGGTACGGCTCCGGAGTTGCTGTCCTCGGAGACAAAGAACGATAGACACGCACTCACCAATGTGTCATTGTTGTTTGGAATTGCCTTGTTTATCGGCACAGTGGTCGGGTTTCCCTCGGGTATCTGGGCCATGGGAAACTCCGTGATTTACATTGGAGGAGCTATCACCCTCGGAGTGTCCACCCCATTTCCCTTTGCGTGGTCTATTCCCTTGCTCTGGCCATTTGTGTACGGCTTTATTGCGTGGGGACTACACTTGTTGACATTCAACGTGAACGGATTGTCGGAGGAGGACTTTCTTGAAGCCACAGCCAAGAAGACAAATTAAAAAAAGAACGCGCAAACAAAAAAATGTTTCAATTTCCCCCCAACAACGTCACCACCCATTTGTATGCTGCACGCCGAGCTTCCGTGGAATACCGGCCTGGTCGATATGTCGACAACACTTCGGAATGCTCATCCAACACACTTTTACCCCGGACTTCATCCGAAAAGCGATACACCACATCCGTGTCGTGCTCTCGAGTGACCACAACCTCAAACGTGCGTCCAGTCTTTTGATCAACGAGTTTCATAGGTAAATACAGCATGTCGTGTGCTGGCAATTCCACCACGATGAACGACCGCCACCCGGACAAACACTCCGGATCCGCCAACAAATGAAACGCATGAAACAACAAACCCGTAATGATAATGGCAATGACGACGTCCGCCGAATAATGAAGACGCGACGCAATGATGGACCAATACCCAACCAACACGGCCAACCAGTAGAAC
>Ga0315284_10004072_pt1 | contig 20780 bp, 21 predicted proteins | sample YL17G09_16_MG_FD_203696 | JGI IMG/M metagenome (GOLD analysis project Ga0315284, IMG submission 203696) | Sediment microbial communities from Yellowstone Lake, YNP, Wyoming, USA - YL17G09_16 | ecosystem: Environmental > Aquatic > Freshwater > Lake > Sediment | place: USA: Wyoming | collected...
GCTGTTCTACTACTACTTATCGCCAAAAGACTTGTTGTTTGTAAAGCGTTTTAATCAGACCGCGCTAGTAGTATTGCTTGATACTATCATTCTTACATACAAGCGGGCGGTTGTTTCGCCGGGTGAAATGGTCGGTATGATTTCAGGACAATCTATTGGTGAGACTAGCACCCAGATGACCCTCAATACGTTCCATTTTGCAGGTGTTGCTGCCAAATCAAATGTTACACGTGGTGTGCCAAGAATTGAAGAAATCCTGTCATTGTCTAGCGAACCAAAAAATCCGTCAATGACCATTTATTTGAAAAAGGAGGATGAGACTGACCGCGAAAAGGCACAAGTAATCATGAACATGTTAGAGCATACCAAGTTGATAGAAATCGTGGGTTCAGTTGAGATTTGTTTTGACCCCGACAATCTAACTACACTCATTCAAACTGATCAGTCTACTTTGGAACAATATCGTGCCTTTGAAAATATGATGGACGAATGCGCGAATATTGAGGCGACTAGTGAGGAAGACGCCGCCAATCAAAAATCAAAATGGATACTTCGCATGGAGATGGATGCGACGACCATGTTGGAAAAAAACATTACGATGGATGATGTGAATTTCACGCTGACAAATTGTTATGGCGACGATGTCTCATGCGTGTATTCAGATTATAATGCAGACAAGCTTGTCTTCCGTATTCGTATGAATAACATCATGAAGCAGTCAGGCACACGAAATGCAGGTAAGAAGAACCTAAATCCGTTGGACCAATCTGACCAGATTTACCTCTTGAAGAATTTCCAGGACCAGTTGCTCAACAATGTTGTTTTGCGAGGCATCAAGAGACTAAACAAGGTCATTTTGCGCAAGGTTAAGGACAATGTTGTTGAGGACAACGGCACCTACAAGAAGCGCGATATGTGGGTGCTAGACACAGTAGGCACGAATATGATGGACGTTTTGGCCTTGGAGTATATTGACGCGTCTAGGTGCTTTAGCAATGATATAGTTGAGATATATCACGTGTTGGGCATTGAAGCCGCGCGTCAGGCGATTTATAATGAATTGGTTGATGTTATTGAATTTGACGGCACGTATATTAATTATCACCATTTCAGCATTCTTTGCGATAGAATGACATTCACAAATAAAATGATATCGATATTTAGGCACGGAATCAACAATGATAATATCGGGCCAATCGCCAAGGCGTCATTTGAAGAGACACCTGAAATGTTCTTGAAGGCTGCTAAGCATGGTGAACTAGATACCTTCCGTGGTGTCTCTGCAAATGTAATGTGTGGTCAAGAGGGATACTTTGGCACAGGCGCGTTCCAAGTTGTGTTGGACATAGAAGAAATGTCCAAGCTAGACGAAATTATTCGATACGAAAACCCTCAAGATGTGGAAGAGGTGAACGAGACAATTGATAAGGCGTTCGGTGGTGTTGAGAGCATAGATGCGCCTTGTAGCACAAACCATCTTGTTATTCAAAATAATGTGGTGAGTATTAAAACGAGTGAGCTTGGTGGGGACAATGAGTATAACCCAGGATTTTAATTATTTGTTTGTTTGGAATTTTCGGTAAATGCGTTCAGAATAAAAAAACGTAAAATAAAAATAACATAATATAAATATTTTATTTTATTTTTATACCCGTAATATATATGGACTTAAAAAATCATTGTACAACTTGTACTAAACCATGCACAAAAGAAACTTGTGGAGCATGGTTTGTACGATGCCCGCAGCCACCACCACCTTGTACAACATGCGTAAAGCCTTTGTATGAGATTGCAACTTTTTGTAATGTAAATGAAAAAGAATTTAGTGTTACGATAAACTCGAGGTATTTACCTATTCAAGGATTTATTTTGGCATTTGTCGACGAGTGCGGTAAACCGATTATTTTTAACAATTGTAATAGCTTTATGAAAATAGAAAGTATTACACCATACCCAAACAATAATTGTTACCAATATCCTCCCACATATAGTTATTATTTTAATGAAATTTGTCCGTATAGTGATAAAAATTATTATACTTATACCATACAGGATTATAACTGCATGCCGATAAATCCTGCACTTTGGTCATACTATATAAATATAGATGTGCCTTTAAAATTGTCATTCAAACTAGATTATAACTATACTGGAAACGTATTCTTGTACATAAATATGTTTTTTCTGCAACAACAATGGGAGTGTAAACTAGAGCCGATTATTCGTAATTGTATCATAAGCGATCAAGAATTGCATTGCGTGAAAAATCCATTTGCGTGCGGATATATTTCATGGATGACTAATTTACAAGAAGAAAACGGATACTACGATACTCACGACTATCCGTATAATACTTGAAATGATTTAAATATAATTCGCGTATCATACGAAGAATGGCAAGCGCCTTTTTATTTATTGTGCAAAAGTATTTTATACTCAAAGAACATGACATTGAATTACCCTTGAAACGCTATTTAACTTTTAATGAAAAAATGGTAATCAGTTCGAAAATTTGTCAGAATGAATCCTTGCCGTATAATGAAAGTATCGCAATATATAATTATTATCAATTTATGATGTATTCAGTATATGACCCAAGTAAATTTCTTACTTGCAAATTTAAATTATTGCGAGATGGGCTTGAGAATATATTTTATACTGACCTAATAAGAAATGCGCATACAAAGATATTTTATAAATTACAAAAAGTATATAGATGCATGTGTAGACTGGCGTTTATATACAAATTCAAACGTGCCAAACTACAGGTGACAACGGACCTCTTACTGAACGATTTGTCGCCCACCGACAAAAATGTGCTTACTATTTTTGATTCAAATAGCAAGTATTTATTTTCACTGACTGATTTGGTAAATATATTTTATACATCTTTGTGTAATTCATCTTATTTTATTCCCTCGCCGGTTGCATGCAAGAATCCGTATAACAATCTTCCATTTTCAAAGGCAAATTTGTATAACATCTATTTTTTTATTTTGCGGAATAAAGTAAAGGTGCCTGTAATTATTGAAAACTATTTTTTATGCAACTTTAGTTTGCGTCGGTTTCTATTTGAAAATAAACGCCTTATTCACGAAAATTCAATTGAAGCTTATGTAAATAATAGTCCTCCTGCTTATTTATATTCAAGTATAACAGACATGTTGTATGAACATAACATAAATAGACCGAGATTGAAAATACATACTGATTTTCCTGTAAATAAATTAGTTGATATAATGCGCCCTTATTTAATGTTGTATTACAAGAGCAAATATTCAGGTGTTAGAGCGTTAAATAAAAAAAACCATTTGTTATTATGTAAAAAAATGAAAGAGTTTAAAAAGTTCAATCCAAAATTTGGACAGAAAAACAAAGCAACAGGTACTATTGATTCTATGTGGATAAGTCAACCAACGTCGGTTAACTTTAGTGATAGACATATTATATATAGCTTACGCAATGAAGACGAATCTACCTTTGAAAAGTCGCATTTATCAGTTGATGTTTACAATACAGATGATGATGATGATGACGACGACGACTCTGATGACGACGATGATGATAATGATGAACAAGATCTTGGTATGCACTATTGAGCGATTGTTTAGTTTTTTGTATGTTATATTAAATATTTAGTATTTTTTTCCATGTTTTTATTCTGTCCATTGCTTGATTATGCAGTGGCGGATAGTGTGTTAAAGCATAATTTGTTCTAAATAAATTGTCTTCAGCGTGTCTAAATACCCGATGTTGAAATAATTCTTCTGCTTTATAAAACGAATCTTTGAAGTTTCCATGATTTACTTTCATGTGATATATCATGCATCTGTCAAAATCATATGCAGATAGCAAATCGGCTTCTCTAACAACATGATATGCACGTTGATAAATACCCAAATCGGGAAATCCATACTGCTTTACCTTGGAATACGACATGGTAGTAATAATAGAAGCAATTGCAGCATTTTCCGCGTCTGTAATTTTACAACTCAAAAACGCATTTATTTCAGCAAGACCTTCCGCTTCATTCATATATTTTTTGTCACACATATCGTGTAATGCTGCTGCTAGATAAATGATTTTTTTATGTTCCTCGATAGATGGGTTTGTGTGCAATTCCGTCTCATAAATAGCATGGGCTAAATGCAACACATTCATACTATGTGATATATTGTGCGTTTCATCAATCTTGTATTTAATGGAGGTTTCTAATATAAACCGGGATAAATCGTTAAATAACTCCATGTTCATAATTGTGATAATATAATAATACTTTACATTAAAATTAAAAAGATTTCATTTCAATTTTTAATCATATGTGCGTTAATATATTGATATTATTATTTCAATATATTATATCAAAATGGTGGATAATGGGCGTAGAATTAATCTGCTTGTAACTGGTGGTTGTGGATTTATTGGATCTAATTTTATAAATTATATTTTTGCAAGCGACAAATATAAGATTATTAACTTTGACGCCATGTATTATTGTGCAGATGAAAAAAATGTTATGGGTGATATACGAAATAATCCAAATTATACATTGGTAAAAGGCAATTTGTGTTCAGAAGATTTAATTAATCATGTATTGCATTCGTATAAAATTGGACAAGTTGTTCATTTTGCAGCACAATCGCATGTTCAAAATTCATTTGATGATTCGTTGCAATTTACAAAGGATAATATTTTAGGAACCCACGTATTACTGGAGTGTTGTAGAAAATATGGTAACATTACTAAATTCATTCATGTTTCAACAGATGAAGTATATGGTGAGTCGATGAATAGTGTAGACGAAAAACACAAGACAGAGCATTCTATTTTATGTCCCACAAATCCTTATGCAGCAACCAAAGCCGGCGCGGAATTAATTGCGCAATCGTATAATCATTCTTATAAAATGCCGATAATTATTACACGCGGAAATAATGTATATGGTCCAAATCAGTATCCTGAAAAGTTAATTCCGCGTTTTATTCAATTATTGCAACATGACAAGCCAGTTACCATACAAGGCACGGGCAGTTCAGTTAGAGCATTTTTGCATGCGATTGATACTGCGCATGCATTTCAAGTTATATTGGAGAAGGGTGTTGTTGGTGAAATATATAATATTGGGTGTGACGAAGGAATGGAGTATAGTGTTGCAGATGTAGCTAAAATATTAATTCGCAAAATAAAGAACACGGAAGACTATGATAAATGGATTTCTTATATTGAAGACAGACCATTTAATGACCAGCGATATTATATTAGTAATCAAAAACTAAAGGATTTGGGTTGGTCAGTTTCTGTTAATTTTGAACAAGGATTAGATACGCTCTTGGCATTGACACGCAAATGATTATAACCCGAGTTATTTATTCTTTGGTAATTTAACTTGATCCACATAGGTTTGACTGATTATCGGTTTGACCTCGTCGTAGCTATTATATTTTATAAATCGGTTTTGCTTCGTGGGAACCAATTCTTCAAAGTATTCTTGTGTAATCAATGATTGTAATATGATAAATTCATCGTCATACAAATTATAGTCAACTTTTCCAAAAGACAAGTAGGTTTGTTTCTCAAACATGAATGATTTGATTCGGTTATACCGAATTAGCTCATCTGCCATTTTCAAAAAGTAATTTTTCTCATTGTCTGACTTGGTTAACAAATTCTCTTTGGGAATGATTAGCTGGCATTTTCCATTGATAGTGAAGGCACACAAGGGTGCATTTGCATTGCATTTATCCGCGGTTTTATTCATTGCACAAGTAGTCAGTTCATTTATGAGTTTGTAATCATAATCTTTAACAAATATAACCATATCTTCTACTAATCTACGAAGGAGTTCTGTGGTTCTCTTTAATTTTTCACTATATATTGCAAACGGAGATTTGGTAATCTCTTCTATTTCTTCTCGGAGTTCCAAATTAGAATAATCGTTTAACAACATGCGAATCGTGGTCCGAAACAATTGGTAGAGACTTGTTTCTAGTTTGATTTTTTTCACGTAATTCTCTCTTTCTTGGTCTATCTTGTTTGACATGGTTATAATAGAATCACTGGATATAAGAGGCGTCGCATCTTTGTTTACAACATAATTATTGTCGCGAATCTCGCGCAGAGTATCGTCTTTAATTTCTGACACGGGTATCGGCACTGAAAGCTGAACGAATTGATTTGTTTCCGTTAAGACTCCTACAACAACTTCGTCTTCGATTATTTTGAAAATAGGATTGCACGGAACCTTTCCGTATGTATTTTTATAGACATTTTTCAAAAATGCAATGGTTTCATAATAAGGTTTCCAGATGCTCGGTTCCATCATAAAAACATAATCAATCCCGGGTAATAGTGCCGAGGGATAACAAGGTACAAATCCGCTAGTAATTGTTGGCTGAGACGACTCTGCAATTATTCCAATTACTTTCCCTTGATAATTTACAACCTGACTACGAATTGCATAGTTATTCTCGTTCAAAATATTCACCATGTCTTGCAATATCATTGCATGTTTTGCTTTGTAGACCTTTGGCATGCTAGCGAATGGTGCGCACATGTTTTTGTAATAGGGCTTAATAACGTAATTAAAAAGATATTTTATTTGTTCGGATAACCTAATGTCTTGCTCTCGGAATAACTTACCAACGTAAAGCACATCTTCTTTGTTTTTCGGGTTTTTTTCTGTTTTATACGTGTATATTGGCTCAAAATATTCGTCTTGATGAAATAATATCAGCGTTGGTTTCACTGGGTCATATACGACGCTATTATAATGGTTTGTCGGGCAAATTAAATTCACATTATCTGTAATATCATTGTTTGCAACTTCAAATATGACCAAATTAACACCCTCTTTAAAAAGTGCCGGATTTGGTGTAGATATTATATCCCACAAATATGTATAGTCTATAACTACGTCGCCATTGTTCAAATAAGCAATGAAATTTTCAAATGCGTTGCAAACTTTGATAAAAAATGGCATTTCGTCTTCTGATAATTTGGAATAAAGTACCGAGCTTGTATACTCAGGGTTCTCTGTGTTGGGTATTTTTTTCGGGTCATAGAAATCTGTTACTAAATTTCCATTTTGATAGGTTATAAAATTATCTATGTTCAGCGTTAAAATAATCGTTTCTTTCATTTCGTTAATAGATACAAAATCTTGTCTTGTGTAATAAAGCGCGTCTGATATGCAAGCAATGAATGATTGGGTTTTACTTATTTCAACCCCGTGACGCAATAAACACATATTACCAGTTTTGCATGTCGTATTTTTTTCGCGCAACAATTGCTGAATTGCTGGCGATAAATATCCCCAACGATTTATCGCTAGTGGGAACTTTCCGGGTCCTTTTATATATTCATCCATATCATTCGCATTGGGTTTGGCGGGTTCTTTTCCAGCGCATTTTTGTTTTCTGCCAATCAAGGATGGAACATTCCATTTTGCAAAACAACATGGTAAACAAAGGCCACTGGGATGACTATCTGTTAAAAATCCTGGATACTGCTTATGATTGTCCTTGTAATCTTTGGGATTGTTGAACTCATATATATATTTACCTCTTGGCACAGATTTTGCGTCCATTGGAATGATTTTATCTTGCAATCCTTCTCGCTCAATCTGCTCAGGTGTAATAATAGAATCTGTTCTTAAATCCCAATAACGCGGACAAATATAATAAAACTCCTTATCGGGTTGAGATCCATATTTAATAATATCACTATTTTCATTTAAATAGCCTGGATGGTCGCGTCTAATTTTATTCAATTCCGCCTCGGTTAATATAACTGGTTGACGTCGTATGTTTTGAGGACATGTGCGTGAATAGGAATTATACTTGCCTTGTTTTTCTGTCAAAATTAACACTGGATCTCTCTCTATGATTCTAGTTTGAAAGTGATATGGGTTGTTTAACTTCATACCATCTACATTTTTTATAATAGATGGTGCTTGTGCAGGTGATGGTCCTGCTGAGGGTGTGGGTATGGGTGTGGGTGCAACCGCGGGCGCGGGCTGAGCCGCCGAAAGGATACTCTGATCTTCCATTTCATCCAATTCTTCTTCATTCTCTTCTGAGTTTGAACCTCCTCGTAACCCATCCTCCTCCTCCTCTTCCTCGTCCGATCCTTCTTCGTCAACATCATTAAAAAATAAGCTTAATGCGTTGCCTACTTTTGCTTCTTCCTCTTCTACATCAAAAATGATATCCTCGTCTGCTAATACAAGCCCCTCACCCGCCTCCTCTTGGTCAATATAAGACATTTCATGTGTAGGAATTATATCATTATAAACAATATCTGCAACCTCTTTACCCGAGCAAATATCTTGAATCTCTTTTATAGGAACGTGAGTGCTCGTTTCATCTTGTGTTAATCTCACCAAGGTATCCAAATAAATTGGAATGGTATCTAGATATGCGATATCATTAATATTTTCAACATTTATGGTAATGTCGCTTGATATCTGATTGAACGATACAAGCACCTTGAAACCTGGGCTCACCTTTATTTCGGCGATACCCTTCTTTGCACCACGCTCAATTTGCAATTCACTTGCCATTTTACCAAGCAACATAACCGCGTCCTTCTCTGACAAATCTTTATAGTTTTCTAATAACGCCTCTATTATTTCTACATCTCGTAATCCATCTTTTTGCTGCTCAATAACAAATGCTTCCATGCTGGACATTTTATTAAAATTTGCGATGCGTTTAAAACGCATAACCAACCCTTTGGTAATATCGTCTGATTCTATGATAAATATATTTGATACGCACCCCCTCAATTTTTTAATGTCAAATGCGTGATTTATTCTAACAACTGACTGATATTGCAGATGTTTTATTTCAATGTTTTTGTGTTTTAATGTATCAAATAAACTCATCGAATATCCATTTTGTTCAAAATACGATTTAATTATTTCTAGCACTGGATTTAATTTATCGCGCAACAACTGCTCTATTTCAACCTCATCGACGATTTGTTCAAATTCAGAATAAAAAGTAATGTCCCCGTTCTCTTCGAATTCGCAGGTCCCATTTATATCATTGATATAGATAGAGACAGACTTGTTCCGCCCTACAAGTTTAATCAATTTGAATATCATTGCCTTGGGTAAATAGGGGATTTTTCTGCCGTTTAATGCTATTTTATCCGCATACATTCGGAGCATTTTGTCTTGTCGAGCTCCACCAGTATTATATTTAATAAATGGCGCCATTTGCGTTGCATGCATTATCTTGAATATGATATCTATCGGTATCCTTACTTTGTATTCCGGATGAATGACAAATTTTATTGACTTTATTCCGCGTTTTTTATAACCCAACTCACTTGTGCGGAGTTTATATACATTGTAAAACAAGTCAACGCCTTTAAACTGCGCTTCTGTATACATTTTTTTACCCTTTTCAATCAATTCTGCGCTATGCTCTTGTAATGATTCAAGCGTGTCTATCTTTTTATCATATAAAAATGGATAATACAACTGGATAGTCAGCGGATCGTTTTTATATTTTAATACATCATTTGCCGTGCAGAGGTAAATATTATTTGCTACTATTTTACCCGTATTCAATAATAAATGACTATTTAGTGTTGTCATTGTTTTGCGAATGTTACGTTCAATCATTGCATCATATTCAACGACTTGAAATGGATTACATATAAACGGATACTCGTTTTCTACTATGAAAAATTTTTGGCCTAAAACCTTGTTCATCATAAATGTATTTCCGTTTAAATTCAGCGCTAATATGTCATCGTACGTGTATACTTCTTTATCAGGTATGTCAAACTTTACTGGGGCGCCCTTATCATCGCGCACTATATTCAGTAAAAAATTATCTAGCCTGATTCGGTTGAGCTTTATTCGCTTATTTTGAGTAAGATTTTGATATATGGTGTATGCCGATAAAGTCTCTTCTTTCATACAAAATAAGTATATCTCTTCCAACGCAAACGTGTTTTGGAATTCGTGCATTATTTTGGATTTTATGACACCTATAGTATCGTCTATATGAATTGATTGTTGCGAAAATATTACAGGAATCTTTTTCACTGGATTTAAAATAGCGTTCAATTCTTCTTGATTAAATATATCCGCAAAGAGAGAATTCTTCGGGTCATTTTCAAACAATTCAGTTAAATTACTTGTATGATCCCCAAAGAATACATGTATTTTATTTATAGTGTTGCCGTCTGTTAAATGATTAACTTTATAGATATTCATGTATTCCCTATAGATAATAGTTTTTATTATTATATATAGAAAATATACACTATTTCAACATTTTTGTTATCTCTCGTGGCTCTACATGTCATAGAATGGATTATCATTAATCGTCATACCGCAATATTCTTGTGGAGCTTTTTTATAATCTACCGGGTCGTGTAAATTTGCTGCCTTGGCGTTTTCAAGTAAAAATTTGAAATTTGCCCAAAAATCCTGTTTATGACCAATCGATGTTGTCATTATATGCGACAATTCGTGTAGGCTCACAAATGTTAATGTATCTAAATCTATCAGTTTAGTATTATCCTTTTTTGTCTTGTTTAAACAAAAGGCTACCTTTTCGCCCTTATTCTCGCTATATGCAGTTAGTTCGCTGGTAGGCAATGTCTCGCTTATTTTTTGCGGATTAAAGTTTTCTACCAGCTTAATTACACGAGGGTCTTCAGGATATTTATTTTGCAAATAATATACTAGTAGTTTTGATTTTTTAGTGACCTTCGCCAATAAATCTGCAGCCATTTCCATCTTTTCTCTCTCTCTTACACAATACCGATTGCCATCTACAGATGAAATAATGCATTTTAAATTGAATGCGTCTGATTCATAGTATATCTTTAAGCATACCAATAAGACAAGCGCAATTATAATATATCCAAAAAAATCTGCGTCCATATATTTATTAGTCATTATAATTTACAAAAAATATTTTCTATTGTAATTTTGGTATTATTCGCATAGTATATTTGAAGTGTTAAATAAAGTTCCTATTCCTTGACAGAGCTGACATTTATAATACGTCCGTCGATTACTATACATTTCTTCACAATGATGATGTAGTAGTATATTACAACGAAAACATTTTACCCATGTAGAAGCAGAACCAATTGCTTTACAACAACTTAAACATGCCCTATTTGTAATACTATTTATTGCGTTGACAATTATTTCCGGGTTGTTTTCCATGTTTTATAATACTTAGTAAGTTTGATAATTTAAATCATTTTTTATTTTTTGTAACCCTAAATATTTTATGGTTTTTGTTTTTATCTCCAGCATATTTACCTTTCGCAACAGGACTCTTCAATGTATTGTGTCATGTATTCGCCATCTGGTCGGTAAAGCTCCATCAAATCATACGGGTGTTGATAATATTTTTGTAATAAATATAACAAATTCTGGTAGACTTTCTCGCTATGAGCAATACTTGACGCCTCCATGTGATTGCACGGGATACCATATTCATCACGACGTTTTGCGTTTGTATCAATTGCTAGTTGTAATAACTCGTTTGTTAATGGAACATCTAATTCAATGTGAATCTGACCAAACAAGTAATATCGTCCTTCTGACCACGGCTGGTTTGTCATTTCAATATATTCCTTCAATGCAATAGTATTGACGCCCACAAAATCATGCTTAAACTTGCGAGTAATGTAATCGTTCAACTGCCTCAAACTCGGGTGAATCGCGCCCACAAATGGTTGACCCGTCTTATAATCATTTGAAATAGTAGGTAAAGTAAACCCGCTCATATTTATATCTTTGCTAGTAAGAAGAATACGTGCTATTTAAATCAATTTTTATATGTAGAGCGTCTTGACTAAAATAATATACTTATAGGTATGAGTATATTATTTACGAAACCAACTTATGTTGATCGCAAAGATTATTTTATTTATTGCGAACCACCAGCACCAATTTCTAGAGGAGGGCGCATAAAGTCGGGCTCAATCGTAGTTTGGTTCCAAGGACCCACATATAATTGGGGGTTCGGGGGCTCAGATCGGATTTGAAGATTGGCGTTACGCAAGGACTGACCAATAGTATCAATACCAATGTGATAACCGGCTCTCAACAAGTTTACATTTGCAAGCTCACCCTTTCCAGAAGGGTTCAATTGTGCCCATTGACTATTTTTGTCCTTGGGTAAAAGTTCGCTCGGGTTTTGAATATTTGCAGTATTGCAAGTGGAGGGAGCACCGGGCATGCTGGTTTGAATGCCATTTGCAGAAGAATAAACCTCATTTTGGCCCGCAGGGTTAGCAGGTTGAACGCTCGCACCATTGCCGTTTACATATGCCGGGTTAGGACTTGCAGTCATTTTTTCTGATCCTGAACTACCTTTCATAGACAAATAACCAGTATAGTAATAAACTCCGTAGCCAATAAGTAATATGGCGACAACAACGCCAACGCTGTTTTCTTTGAATATCTTTTGCAAAGCGCTCATTATATATAAAACAAATGATAAAATATTTTTAAGAATATATTTAATTTCTCCTTAATGATGCAACTTAATTTATTCATCTCCAGTATCTGATATATCGTCCATTGAATCTTCGCTAGAATCCGATAAATTTTCCAACATATAGGTTTTTTTTATATTTTTTGCTTCTAAATAAGCGAGCATTGCTTCTTGTTTGGCCTTCTTCGCCTTTTCACGTACACTTTGATACATTTCATAGTAAACACGTTCCGGTTTTTTTAATTCAATCGTATCTTTTGAACTATTATCTAAATGTAAATCTATATTAAACTCTGTTAATTCGTTGGATGGCTCCATACTCTCTAAAATAGAATCCACTAAATCATCTTCGCTTAAAACGTCGGTTTTCTTCGCTGAGGGGGTATCAGTAATTTCTAAATTTATAATTGGTTCTTCAATCTCCAATTTTATCTCGTTGACTTCATCCGGTTCATCCTCTTCATCCGGTTCATCCTCTTCATCCACTTCCGTTTGGCCAATTCCTTTAACCTCATCAATTTCAGTAATGTCTAGTTCATTCTCTTTAATCTCTTCCATTTCTTCTAAATTATCCAGGTCATTTTTTGCGATTATTGAATTTTCTGCGATATTCATATTTGTATAATTCTCGACCATTTTATTGGATACTTGTAAAGGAGCATCTTTGCCTTCTGGTGCAGGATACAACACTAATGAAGCAGGCAATATATTGGAAACATTATCTTTATTTTTTTTAATCAGACAATTCTCAAAAATAATATCCTTGTTTAAAAGCATTACCTGTTTCACCTCAATGTCTATTTGAAAATTTCTTGACGTAAACTTTATGCCTTGTATCTCTAAAATAGAAATAATATTTGTCTCTGTATTTATATCCTCCATCTGAACCGGGTCCTCGTTTTCATTATATATTTTTATTAGTGGCTGACCCGTTAGTGTGTTTACCTTTACATTTGTTCTCACTAAATAAAATTTACCGGATTTGTAGACCTTCAACGGAGAATTAAATGCTGCCTCAATATCTGTCATCTCTAAAGGGTTCTGAAACCATTCGTTTGACTTGTGCAAAAGCAATTCTTGACACTTTGTTTCTAAACTTTCTATCCAATTGATAAATTCCTCATCGTTGTTGTTGAACATTAAATCACAATGGATTTTTTTACCCGTTTTGATAAATCCTTGTCGTGTTGTGCATTTAGGTGATTGAATGTAGAGCTGTTTGCCGTGCATCAATAGTTTTGTAAAATGCGCACCACCTTGAATTGCTACTGGTTGTGCTAAACTTAATTTAGAAAAATCAAAATTATAACTCGGTTCTATTATATTATCCATTATTGAATCTATAGATAAATTAACCACTATTAACACGCAAAAAACGTGATTTATTTTTGTATGCACATATTATCATGAAGGATTCATTGTTAAAACAATGTTTAGATGTCTTGAAACGCGAAGACGTTAAAACTGAGTTGAAACTATTATTAAACCCAATCATTGAATTTATTTTATTTGAAATTAGACCTTATACGTATGTCACTATTTTATTACTATTTATGATTTTTGTAATGGTTTTAGCGAACTTGGCCTTATTTATATGGTTTATGCGTAATAAAGGAATTTTTACAAAGGCAGAATAATTTTATCCTTGTTTAATATATAAATGGCTAGAACTAACCGACGACGTAATAAAAGACAATCTAGACGCCGCTCAACTAGGCATAGAGGGTTTCTAGGAGGATCAGTAAGTAATCCTGATCTTGCAGGGAGTTCTGCAACTGTTAACTACCCCGGCAATGGTGGAGGAGGAGCTGGTTGGGTAGAAGGCAAATATGGAAGCGAAGACCAACAATATAACTCTGTATTTGACATTGGTTCCAAAACTTTAGGCAACTCTTTCACGGTGCTTCCTGCATCCCAAACACCCACTCCTGGGAACTTGGCGCTAATCCAAAGCGCTGGAGGACGTCGCCGTGGACGCCGTGGACGCATGACTAAAAAGCGTGGAGGATTCTTAATGGGCGAAGTTATTAATCAAGCTGTTGTTCCCTTTGGTCTTCTTGCTTTACAAAATAGATATGGCCGTCGTAAGAGCCGTATGAACAAATCTAGACGTAGCCGCAGATTTAGGCGTTAAATAATTATTTAGTTGCATTTTATTTATTTATTTGTATTTACATCGTTACAAATAAATTTAATCCATCAACCCTCAAACAAGAGCTTAATATCGTCGTCCGCCAATCGCAGCCGCCGCAGCAGATGCTACGCGTCTATTTGCCTTAATTGCACGCATGGCTATACTTTTAGGTATACTTGCCTTTTGCTTTCGCGTACGACGACCTCCAATCGCAGCCGCGATGCTTTTATTAGTCGACTTTGCTCGCGCCATTATATTCGCCATTGCGGCATTTGCCGTGGCTGCACCTGCTTTACGTGAACGATTCATTCTTCGACGTGTACGAGCCATTATATATTTACATGATATAAATAATTACAGAACATGTCCTAAATTATTTTATATTTATATCTCAAAAAATGAGTTTTGAGGAAAATATTAAACAATGGGTATTGTTGGACAATCAACTAAAAATTTTAAATGAAAAGGCAAAAGAAATACGCGAAAAGAGAAATTCAGTCAATGAAAATATTCAGACTATTGTTCAAAAGAACAACCTGCTCAATAAATCTGTGCAAATTAGCGATGGCAATTTGAAGTTTGTGAATACGCGGGTTCCCGCACCATTAACATACAAATATTTAGAAACATCTTTAGGCGAAATCATAAAAAACGAAACCCAAGTAAAACAAATCATTAATTACTTGAAACAAAATCGCGAAATAAAATTAGTTTCTGAAATTAAACGCTTTTAATAATATATATGAAGAAACCAATAGTAATTATAAATGATGAGGATAATACAGATTCAACTGGCTCTGTTTATAATGAAGACGAATTTATCTTTTGCAAAAAACCAAATGGAGAAATAACCAGTTGTGGATTTAGTGTGAATTCTGCCCTCTTGAGAGAAGGCAAATCTCCTATGATGGGTCTAACACCCTTTTTACGTGGTAGCGCGCGAAATACAGATGACGACGAGGAAGAGGAAGAGGAAGAGCCGGAAACGAGATCCTCCTCTGGTAACAGCATTCATCATCATGTATCCGACATGTTTAAAAATCTCTCCGTTCCTGCAGGTATTTTCTACATACAACAAAAAAATCAACCTTGTAAACAAGACAATATTTATGAAGAAGAAGATATAAGTGGCGACTTGTTTGATAAATTACTCAATCTTGCGTCTGAAAATGAAAAACGTAAACGGAAATCGGGTACGCGAAAAGCAGAGATTGTACTAGTTGCTGGAGCTAAACAAGCTAAAAAAACGAAAAAACTAAAGAAGTAGGCAAATAAGGATTAGATTTATGATATCGGGTGTTGGATATCATAATTTGGAGTTTGGCGTTTGATTACGTATATACATAACTATTTATTTAGTTATTTATAATATAATGATATATTTTTTAGTTACTACTTGCATTTTTGATGATTGTACGATAAGAAAAAATCAATATATTAATTGCATTAGTAAATTAAAACAAGTTGTACGAGATATGAATATTGAAAATTACAAAATTATTATTATTGAAAATAATGGATTGAGGAGTACATTTTTGAATTATATGGATTGCGAAGTATATTATACTAATAATAATTTCTTGAAAGTAAAAAACAAAGGTTATAAAGAATTAAAAGATATATTAGATTGTATAGAAGATTATAATATTAATGACACGGATTTTGTTGTAAAAATAACAGGCAGGTATGTGTTAAAAGATAATAGTGAATTTATGAATGTAATTAAAAATATCCATATTACGAAATATGATAGTGTAATAAAATATGGAGCGTTTTATAAACCAGTTAATTATAAGATGAAGGATTGTATTACAGGATTGATAGGAATGACGTGTAGCTATTTAAAACAAATAAAAAAACCAATTGGAGATGATTATCCAGTTGAGTGGAATTGGGCAGAAGTTACATATTTAATGGATGATAATAAAATATGCATTGTAAAAAATTTAGATATTGATGTATGTCCTTGTAGCGTTGCTACATATTTTGCTGTTTAAACAGCCTTTCTTGTATAATACATTATAAAACATAAGTTATTATATTACACCCGGTTCCATTGGTTGTAGTTGAACGGAGAAACTAAAATCTCGCTTAATTTGGACTTCCAATATTCTACGCGCTTTTCCATTGCAATATCCTTTTCTGTTTTAGGATAAGGAGTTGTATTACTCATCAGCATCATCTCGTCTGGCGTAATGTCCGGCTTTTTACCAAAGCAATTCACGCCATATTTTATTTTTTCATTTTCCATGTACCCGCCATTTATGCCCGGTCGCCCACAATCATTTTCGTGTCCAGGAATGGTTTGCAATTTATCATAGGTTGATTTTTGTGTCGGAAAGAGTGCAAGTTTATTTTGTGACCAACCATAATTACACCATTCTGCTCCATCTTTATATGCATTCTCCACCTCATCATAACTTGCTAAACGCGAACCATATGCAGTGCATAAACTCTTTGCATCTTCATAGCCATAATAGTTTCCAGGTATGTTAAATACTTGCTCGCTAGATGTATTCACTGGAGCTGGAGAAGCTGGCTGATCTTTATTCTGTCTCTGGTCCAATGTAATATCAATTTCAGGCGTGTTTGTAAATAAATTCTTCCCAGAAGCGTATATCGTGGTTCCATAGAAATAGTCTACACCGCCTAATATTATAATAAATAAAAACACGATTCCGGCCAATACACCAAAGAATGTCGCGCCCTTTTGATATTGGTTATTTCCAGTTCCATCGGTTGAACCTTCCCATGAATTTCCTAAAGAGGAGAATATTCCAATAAATACAACTAAAACCACAATAATAATAATGATTACGCTCGGTGTAATGTTTGCATAGTTCATCGAATCATAATAATTATATGTAACGCTTGGGTCTAATGTCGCATCTGTATTTACTTGCATCTTAATATATGTAATTAAAAATATTATTCTAAAAAGGATAATTAACGGCGTTTCGTTTTTCTCTTTTTATTTTTTCTATTTGATTTTGTTTTACGTTTACCGCCAAAACCTGGGAAATGCGCACCCATTGGCGTTGTATAACCAGCTATCTTTTTTTGTATGTCTTGAGGCAATTGTATAGTTGGGTTAGCTTCTGTTCCTCCTGGACCTTTAAGGCCAATTTCCGCTACCATTCGTTTTTCTGGTATAGTCATGTAACCACCTGTGTCATAATATAACTTCACATTATTTACATCGCCTAACAACAACGCAGGATTAAGGCCACTACGTACATCCGAAGTATAACCTGAAGCTTCCTTAATTTGGTCTAAAGTTCCAACTGGTAGGAAGCAATATAAAGTACGACCAAGTGGGACTTGAGCATCCGTACCAGCATATGTTACCCAATTTAATCCAGCACGTAATGTAACTGGTTTATAGTTTGCAAGTGACATCTATATATAAAACCAATAATAAAAAATGTACTAAACGCGGATTAGGTATTAAACACCAATTTTTCTTTTGCGATAAAACAAACAATAGGCCTTGGGCGAGACTATGTGGTTTAAATCGGATAGTTCAGTTACATTTGTGTCATTAAATGTATACCATTTCCCGTTTGCGTTTTTGATCATTGCGTAATAATGTCCGCCCATAGTTGAGCCAGTATGATTTGCAACGGCAAATAAATCATAGACATAACTTGCAGCTTTATACCCGACTACATACTTGGATAAATCTAAATTGTCCAAGGGAAACGTAATTAAACATTGGTTCTTAATACCTCTTGAATTAAATCGTTTAAAATCAATAGTTAAAATCGTCGGAAAACTCCAAAATGTTATTCCCTTCCTTACGTCCTCCTTTTGATTTGTTTTCTCATTAAACCACGCATTATCACCCATGAGCGTTTCACCTTCGACATATAAATCCATACAATTCAATAACGTCGGCTCTTTAATGTGCTGTGGAATAGATAGATCTATCATAAAAAAAGGCTCTGGACGTCTGCTCAATATTTCGGCGTTGTTGTTAATGGACATTATTTGTGACACGTGGATCCCATAAAACATATTCCATATCTCTGAATAATCTTTATTATACATATTTTTAATCATCTCAAAACATTCAGCTGCCAACGTATCTGTGTTATTCATCGCTTTTCCAACCACGGACATCTTTACCTCTCGTTGCAAAGAAATGTGAAAACAATCAATTACAAAAAGCAAAAATTCAGGAAGATCATTTTGCGCAAAACCAGTGAACAAACTTACGTTCTTCAATTGTGCCAATTTCTGCAAGGTTTTAATAAATTTGCCGGGGGATATAATACAATTCTCCCTCCACATCATAGTCCTTAAATTGTCCCACTCCACTAACAAGGCCGTTTCATATTTGTTATTTAAACGCGTTTTATATTTTTCATCATTTAATAAATCATTCAATTCATAAGTATGTGATAGGATTTGCAAGCATGTGTTTACAAAACACGTATTACCTAGATTTGCTAATCCAGTTAGCCCTTTATGTTTGTAAATTTCCATAGTATAATACTATATTGTGCAATATATTTAAACATATTTAATATAGTATATAATAATGAACTCTTCATTTATATATCGAAATATCAGTCTACTATATCGTTCTTTAGAAGAAATACAGAAAAACATGGGGTTTGTAGCGAGAAGGGGCAACGCATTTGTAGATAATCGTCGCGTTAATACATCAGATAGAGTTTATACTATCAACGCTGATCAGCGTTTTATGATTGAAACCTACAAGGAAATGTATAATACTATTTTACAACATATCGAATTTCTATATAGTCAATTAATGCATGCGCCACAACAATATAACCCTAATTATCAAAATCAAAATCAAAGTCCCAGCAATTTATTCTATTTTAATGGACATTATTACACTATTGATCAGACTGCTCCAGTAAATTCGGCAACTCCTCTTGAACCGCAGACACCTCTTCCAACTTATAGCATGCCGGCGCCAACACACAGGTCTGGTTTCCCCCCGCCACCTCGCCATCCTGCTTCGATTCAGAGACCCGCACGACCTCCAAGAACGTTTCCAAGAGCCATTATTTCACGAGCCATGGGGAATTTTAATGACCCTGTAAACGTCGTTGCAACGCCTCGTCAAATTTCTACCGCAACAACACACAGATTATATGAAAACATTCAAACGCCGACAAATGATAGATGTCCAATTTGTTTGGAGGTTTTTCAACCGAATAGTGAAGTGACGCAAATTAATAATTGTAGACACATATTTAATCGTGCTGAATTAGCAACATGGTTTGAAACAAATGTCCGGTGCCCTGTTTGTAGATTTGATATTCGCGACCATATTGATGTTCCTGTGCCTCCTATACCCTCAACTAATACTGAACCGCTGAATGTTCCTCCTCCTGTCCCCGAGCCCATCGCAAATTCTTACTCTTACTCCGATGCGGCGTCTATGTCTACATTAAACAATCATCTTACTAGTATTATGGATACTCTTACAAATCAAGCGTTTCAAAATATGTTTGACGATAATGCAACCAGTGAAATTTTGGCCAACTTATTCAACAATAATATTGAAAATTTAACATATGACGCATCCGCAAATGCATTTACATTTGATACATTTATACAAGATCGGCGATAGCGGAAATATCCAAATCCATAAATTGAACGCTTTTCGCGGTTTTTTATTATATACTTTATATATAATGAAACATTTACACGCAACCACTAGTGGACAAAGTAATCATTATATTGTGATGTTTTTTATAATGATTTTATCGGGGTTGCTATCCACTATGAATATGTGGGTGGATAAATACGAAGACGTGCGTTTCAGTATAAACGATGCATTCATGATTCTTCTTATGACTGGATGGATGTTTTGTTTTATGGGGTTGTATTATCAGGAGATGCGCGTATTTTTGTTCGGGTTGGTATTAGTTGTCACTAATATATGGTGTATAAGAACTCAGTTTATGGTCTCAGAAACGCAATATAAATTGGGCATGATACCACATCATTCCATGGCGATTCATATGAGTAAAAAATTATTAGATAAACCAAATAACATCAAACCTTTTCTTGAAAATATAATAAAAACACAAGAATCCGAAATATTATTTATGAAACGTACCTAAAATATTTTACACAATTTTCTTATTTAATTATGGGGTGTTGTTTCTATACTATATGAATTTAAC
>Ga0315284_10004074_pt1 | contig 20775 bp, 16 predicted proteins | sample YL17G09_16_MG_FD_203696 | JGI IMG/M metagenome (GOLD analysis project Ga0315284, IMG submission 203696) | Sediment microbial communities from Yellowstone Lake, YNP, Wyoming, USA - YL17G09_16 | ecosystem: Environmental > Aquatic > Freshwater > Lake > Sediment | place: USA: Wyoming | collected...
GACCTCCTCGCAGCATGTCCGCGCACCCTCCGATCCTTCGACGTCAGGATCGCAAGGTGCTTCTTGCTCGAGAGCGGGTCAATTCCATTCCGGCGCTACAGGGTCATTTCTACACCGGCGTTGACACTCAGCTGCATCATCTTTCTGGCACGGCCGACCTTGGGGCTATGGAACAGGAGGTTTATTTCTCCTCCTCTGTTCCGCCTGAATACATCCGCGAGCTCATTTGGGGTGCTCAGACTGCTCGGAAGTCCTACAAGACGCAAGCTAGCGAGTACAGGAGCACATCGGATCCATCCAGGGGCATAGTCCATGTCCGAGCCCCAGAGATCCGGACTGGTCTTGCGCTTTCGTTCATTGGGCTTCACAGGCGGGTACACAGAATGAAGGTCGGAACTGGTGTGTTGATGCCGAGAGACAGCGAGACCTGGGAGCTGATACATGAATTCGAGACGCAGGTTGAGCATGGGGACCTGGGTCACGAGGATCTCTACCTCTTCCTAGCACGCGAAGGCAAGCTCCGCCCGACCGTGGACGGTTTCCCTGGGAGAACCAACGCGCAAACCAAGCCGGACTCGCAGAGGATGGGCAAGGCTGGCGACTGAAGCCGAGAACGGCTCCCCGTAGTGGACAACCTTCGAACTTTCACCGAGCTTGACCCTGAGACCGTAGAGGCCTTGTCTCTCTGAGGTATCCGTAACCATTGGACGCTGAATGGGACTCACTAGGCTTTAGTCGCCGTTGGCGGAGGTGCGCTACACTGACACTAGAACTTGAACGAACGCTGGGGGTGGGTCATGTGAGCGCGACGGCTTTCGTCTCCTACTCGTGGGATAGTGAGGCGCACAAAGAGTGGGTGCGCACGCTCGCGAGGCGCCTTCGCGCCGACGGCGTGGCTGTCACGCTCGATCGATGGGCTGCGGTCCCGGGTGATCAGCTACCTGCCTTCATGGAGCAAGCCATTCGTGAGAGCGAGTTCGTCTTGATCGTCTGCACGCCCCAGTACAAGGCACGGTCTGATGCGCGAGAGGGCGGCGTAGGCTGCGAGGGAGACATCATGACCGGGGAAGTCGTGACCCGGAGCAACCGCCGCAAATTCATTCCGGTCTGGCGAACCGGGAGTTGGGCAAGTGCCGCACCTTCATGGCTCGCCGGCAAGTACTACATCAACCTGACTGGCGATCCCTACTCTGAACGGGCTTACGAAGACCTCGCTCAAACCCTCCTTGGAATCCGGGAGACGGCTCCGCGGCTTGGTGCGCCGACGGCCACCGTGGAACCCGTCGCGGCTCGGGTTCAAGTAGCTTCGAGCAATACCGGAACGTCGGAGTTCGAGGACATCCGGATCACCCGGGTAATCGTCGAGGATGTCACAGAACCACGCAGTGACGGGACTCCAGGCAGTGCCCTCTATGCAGTGCCGTTCGCCCTTTCTCGTTGCCCGCCACCCGAATGGGCCCAGCTCTTCGTAAGCATCTGGGATCATCCGCCTAGGTGGAGCACAATGCATCGACCCGGGATTGCCCGCATAAGTGGTGCGACGGTGGTCCTGGACGGCACGACAATCGACGAAGTGGAAATGGTGCATCGCGACACTCTACAGCTTGTTCTCGACGAGTCGAACCGTCGATTCCGTGAAAGGCGAGAGCAACAAGAGCAGCAACGTGCTCACGAACAAGCGGAACGCGAGGAGCACCAGAGGCGGGTTGACGAGACCTCGAAACGCGTCAAATTCGACTAGCGGCGACTCAAAGCAGGAGCTTCGGGGCGGACGTGCTTCGTGGGCCGCTCCAGCGCATACCGGTGCTCCCGTGCTCCCTCAGGCCAGTCGAGGTGCAGACTGAGATCCGTCCGGAAAGAGGCAGCGAGGTTGTGGCTACGTAACTGACCGGAGGAGTGCATTGCCGGCCTCTTGGACACAGCGAGCTGGCATGCCTGCTGATGGAAACGACGTTCTGTACTAGATCACAGGCTCCTTGCTCCCCGTAAGTTGACAACCTTCGAAGATTGGACGGACTCGATCCGGAGAGCGAGGCAGTGCTGTCTCTAGCGATCCTCACCGGTGGGTCCGTCTACAGCCCAAGTCGAGAGCTCGCAAATGAGCTGAATTGACTAGATGCCGGAAGCTCAGCTAGTGTGGGACCGTGAGACTGAGAGTCGGACTGATCGTCTTCGTAGGACTCTGGTTTGCGTTTGCTCTCTTCTGCGGCATCTTCACTGCGAGGGCAGGCTCCATTCAGTCCGCCTCCAATGGCTTCTGGTCAGGATTCTTCGGAGCGTTGATCGTCTCCCCTCTCCTCCCGGTGCTGCTCGGCATTGGCCTCTTCCTGTCGGGTCTTCTGACGATCTGGCTTGGCGTCTGGCGCTGCTTCTCTGGGGCATACTGCTACTTGTCGAGGGGAGCGATTGGGCGCTTCTCATACTACCCCTGGCACTTGCAGCCTTTGTTCTCATGGGAGGAGCAGCCAGACCGCCTGACAGTGAGGTTGAGGGGGAGGCGAAAGTGCGCGGCGGCGCGACATACTTCTTTCGTGCGTGGAGGAAGAAGTAGGCTCGGCGAGAGTGACGTCCGCCGCTGGCTCCCTGACTGCAAGCATCGCCGTGGAACTGGACAGCCTACTCATCGAGTGCCAGGACCGCCTCACAGTATTCAAGACCATGCTTTGCGCACCACACGCTCTTGAGTAGATAGGCGGTTGGGAAGTCGAACCGCGTGTCCTCCGAGACGTTGATTTCCTCCCAGAGTCGCGTCTTCTCGCCTCCGGAACCGTTCGTGCAGCCACAGGACAAGACGACGTGGTCGTTCTGTACGCAGGCGAAGTAGCGGTCGGATGCGATCAGCTCATTAGCTTTGGCAAGCGAACTGAGCTTGGCCGCCATGTTGACGGGCTTCCCTGCCCAGACCTCGTTCTGACGGTCTGAGCGATTTCCGTACTGCTTCAGCCCTACTTTCCGTACGAGCACAGTATTCTGATCGATTCCAATGTGCGCACCGAGGTCGATGTCCGTCAGTTCTCGCAGTCTGGGGACGAAGACTTCCTTGGCGAAGGTCTTCACAGTTATAGCAGCAGCGATTGCCCGATATGACTGTTCCGCATTGAAGAGAGCAAACGCGCCGTCGCCTCTCACGTCGATGTACGGGGCCTCGAAGGCATGGAAGAGTCGAACAGCCGTGTTTGTGAACAGCTGATATGCGCTGGCCGTATTGCGATCATGTTCTACGGCGCTGAGCCCTGTCGAGTTGACCATGTCAACGAAGACGCAGATCACATCAGGGATGCGAAGCCAGTGGTTGGGATCTTGGATGGGGATCCTCGGCGTCTCGGGAATCTCGCTAACGACCTGGATGGTTGTGCCGGCCTCGTAGATCTCGACCTGCTCGTCAACGACGTCTCGAAAGCGCTCCGGCATCTGGCTGGCGGTAATCACTGGCGTGCCCTCCATTCTCGGTACGCATGGATCAGCAAGAACAACGGGGAAAGAACTGCCGCTCCAGCCAGGTGGGTGGCAACAAGTGCCAACTGGAACTTCCACAACGTGACGCGCGAGTTGGCGATGATTTGGGCTGCGACATGCTCATCCATCGGCAGTGCCGCATCAGTCGCGCTCATGCCAAGCGCGCGGCGCGTCTCTGCCAAGAACTCACCGGGGGACATGCTAGCCAGATCGCCGTAGAAGAGGAGATTCGGCGCAGCCGCGTGGCTGCGCCGGTTCCGTACCGGAAGTCGGGTGCGTGGAACGAACGAAGCCAGCGCTGCAGCGACGCTTCCAGAGAGTAGCATGGCGCAGGCAGCGACGTATCCAAGAAGAGCCTTCGATGGGAATGGTACGTTCGACATGATTCCCAGCAGGATCCCCAGTGCGCTGCCGGAGAGCGCAAGAATCGCTCCATTCTTCGCCTCAGCGAAGCGGAGCCAGTCATTGACCGTCTGGAATACCCCAAAGAGGTGCTCCAGGAGTGCTGCCTCATTCGCGTCCCGTTCGCTCATAGTCCGACATCGTGTACGATATCGACTCGTGGGCATTCAGACAAGCTTGTCGGCTTCGTCGAGCTGTGGCCCCGCGTGGGCACGCGAGGCAAGCACAGGAGCAAAAGGTGCAAGCGCCAATGCGGCACCGTCAGATTCCCTGAGCCCCTTGCGCGCTCTAGCTCTCCAGATACGGCGCCGTAAGTAGATCCGACACAAACAGCTCTAGTGGGCCATTCGTCATGTTGACTTCCTCCCATGATGGGAAGGGGGCAAGCCCATGGACAAGACGTGAGCGCAGGTCGTAGCAGGAGCAGAAGAAGTCTTTCGCCACCAACCTACCGTACTGCCTTTGGCCCAGCCTTGCACTGACAACCCTCCTGCCTGCCTGACGGATAGACTCATCTCTGAGCCACTGCAGCGATCCAACCATTGAGGCTCGGTCTCCCGGAGTCAGTCTGAGATTGGCGTGTGTCGCAGCGATGAGCTGATCGACATGGGCAGCAGCATCCTCGGGCCTGGGCTGAGGGTCCAGCAGCGCTTCGACCGCCGTCATTAGGAGCAGGAACCTGGAATCTGCTCCCGCATAGAAGAACGACGAGTTGTACAACTCCAGAGCGTTTCTCTCTTTGTCCGAAAGGACCACGTTGGCTTCGGCGAGTTGGCGAAACATCTGCCCGAAGTGCTCACTTGCTGCTGTCCGAAGGAGTTCAGGGCTATCCGTTCTGACGAGACCCGGGTGGCCCTCATACGTCATCACGCCGTGGATGTCCTGAATAACTGGCATCTCTACACCCATCATCCTTGCGAAGTACTGCAGCCCAGCAGGGGTGATGACCATACGCGGTCCTCGAGTCCCGAAGTCTCCTCCAACGCGGATCCGAGCGAAGGCAAGCATGAGGGCTGTCGTGTACTTCTCTCCCGCCATGGCTGCTTCCACCTGGGATGGCCAGCCAGACCCAACTAGCGCGAGGTCCCGGGAGTCACGCAGAGGCATCTCCTTGCCGACCACCACCAACTTCACGGTCGTCCCCTCACCAGGCGTCGCCAACACAAGCGACTCACTGTCGATGCCCAGCGTTTCTCTTGGCGAGCGAATAAACCGCACCCTGAAGCTGTACCCTGCTGTCTCCACGGCCCTCCCTTCTCGTCCGTGCGATCTGTCCGGAGCTCCATCCTGACGGTTGACGTCTCCCCAACGCAACTCTGGCACGGTGCTATGCTTCGAAGTGTCCTGCCGCCGGGAAGCCGCACTCACCTGGCAGGCGGTCTGCTTCCGCGCCATTTGCACGCCTCCGCTGATGCTGATCGGAGATTAGTACGTGTAGTTGGCAAGACGTGCGCTCTCACAGGAGCAAACGAAGAGCGCGGTGTCGTGGTCGTTGTTCCAGATCGCCGCTCTTGATCCCCAATACAGATCCGAAATCGAGTTGGCGCCCGAACCCGTATGCACAGTCACGGAGCTCCCAGGCTGCAAGACGAACGACGACGGGAACTCGTAAGTGTGACCTACAGCGTCTGCCACCGAGCAGCAGCCAAGCCCAACCGGCAGCGTTGAGGGATTCCGGATGGTGAAGTACTCATCGTTGAGATTGGCCCGATCATCGCCCTCTGCATCGTAGTGGAACGCTAGCCACTCAAGCTGGATGCCTACTGCTGGTGTGAACACAGCTGCAATCGTCTTGTCTGCGTTCATCACGACCTGCGTGGTGGGCGCTGTCCCGCTGGCGTCTCCCTCCCAATGGTCAAATTGGTATCCCGAAGTCGGTGTTGCCGTGATAGCAACTGCACTGCCTGCAGGGTAGTCCCGCACCGCTGCGGGTGTCGTGGTCCCACCGCCCACCGGCGATGCTGAGACGGCCAACGCATACTCGCCTGGGGGGCTCCCGGTTGGGCTAGTGGGAGTCGTCAACACGACTCCGCTGGCACCATCCGTCCGAAACACGATAGTTCCTGGCAGGGGACCGGCCCCGTCCGGGTCCGCAATTCCGCTTGCCAGTGCGTCGTCCGACCTAGGATCGTCGGCCCTAGCGTAGTTCTGATAGATGACGCGAGGCGCACTGCCAAGGCTGTCGGCGACATCTAGAATCGCGCCTATGACAGCCTTGTTCGGGTGACCGTACGTGTTCTCCTGCCCAGACTGGACGACTGCGTACTCCGGCCTCAGTGCACGAAGCAGTTCGACGCACGAACTCGTCGTCGATCCATGGTGATCAACCGCGTAGACATCCACGTCTCGGACGTAGGGCGCCACCGCTGACTCGACATCGCTTGTCAGATCTCCACCAAACCAGAACGCAGCACTCCCATAACTGAGAATGAAGGCCGCGGAGCGGGCGTTCTCATCTGATTCCGAGATCGAGACCCTGGGAGTACCGGCCACCGCCGCGTAGGCACCGTTCACTGCAACGCAACTCAGGACGGCTCCGCCACCCAAGTCGATCCTCGTTCCAGGCTGTAATGCCAGGCGGCGGTGGCCTCCGATGCTCCGCTCGTACTCGAGGTACGCGTCGTCCGTAGATTCAATGTCGCCGCGATCGAAGATCGTGCCGTTAGGCCCGAGAAGCCCTGCGCGCAGCACTTCGTCAAGCTTCCCAATATGGTCGGCGTCGTAGTGTGTGGCGACTACGTACTGCAGATTGAAGGTGAGGTCAGCTCTCATCAAGCCCTGTATGAAAGCGGCCGGATCATCGTCTGAGGGATCATCCCCATGAATGCCGGTTCCCGCATCAATCAGAGCTGCCGTGCCCGACGGCGAGACGACAAGAATGCAGTTGCCTTGCTCCACATCCAGGAAGTAGACGGTGAGACTCGACGAACTAGTCTGCACAGCACCCGATGCAGCAGGCGACATCCCACAGAGCACGACGATCAACCAAATACTAGGGACGGAGAAAAGGAACCTTCTCATGGTCACCCCCAGACTGTCTTCCCGGCTGTAGCCTCGCAGAGCAGACGCAAGGGCACTCTCGCGCGATCGCTTCTACCGTGGCTTCTCTGCTCTATCCAAGTACTGGAGGATCGCCTCAACGACTAGGTAGTTCACGGAGCGATCGAGCTTCGCGCCCAACTTCACGAGGCGCTCGACCGGCTTCTTTGCCATCTTCGACTTCGGGATGTAGATGCTCAGCTTGTCCATTGTTGGCCTTGCGATCATCTTCCTCCTCCTCTTGCCTGATGGATGATACCCTACGGGCTCCCCGCCTAGTCAACTGGTGCATTCATCGACTACGATGAAGACCATGTGGGTCGATAGCGAAGTGGACGCGATGGTGGAGTTCAAGAGCGGTCTAGCTCTTCCGATCCTGAAGGCGATCAGGTGGAGCGGTCGGCGCATTGACTTCGCGACGCGCCCTCGTGTCGAAAGGACCGCCTCCAGTCTCCTCTTTCGGTTCGAGGAGAGTTCGACACGATACGTGGTTCGCTTCGAGCCTGGCCGCCAGAAGTGGTTCCTCGAAGGGATTGACGACACAGGGATGCTTGAGGATAGGTCGGAGTTCCCGCCCCCACGCGTCTTCCCGCCGCCGAACTGGCGTAGATAGCGGCAACGAGCAGGTTCCAGAGTGGGAGCGCTTCGCCAGACCTGTTGGCTGTTTCGCTCGTGTATGGTATAATAGCATCACACCGCCGTGGTGCTCATCCCCCTCCCGCTCGGGCCCGCCTCCTCGCACGATCAACGCAGAGAGGTCCGCTGTTTGGAGTGCGAGCTGTGTCTCCCGACAGAACCCAAAACCAGTGGCACTTGCCCAGTGGCTTCGGGTTGTCCGGGCCGGAGGGGTATGGCCATCACCATCATCGGAACAACCAACTGGAGAGATCACAGGAAGCCGTTTGGGATCAAGCAGGCCGACCGGCGCCAGCACATCTACGTCATCGGCAAGACCGGCATGGGGAAGACAACCCTGCTGGAGAACATGATCATCCAGGATATCGAGCAGGGCCGTGGAGTCGGGGTCCTGGATCCCCACGGCGACTTGGCGCAGAGGCTGCTTGAGTTTGTTCCACGACACCGGATCAACGACGTTGTCTACTTCAATCCGCAGGATCTGAAGTGGCCTTTCGCGTTGAACCCGTTCGAGCACGTCGGCGCCGAGAAGCGCCATCTCGTAGCGGCGTCGCTGATGTCGGTATTCGAGAAGCTGTTCGCATCCTCGTGGGGACCACGCATGGCCCACATCCTCCGAAACAGCATCTTGGCACTGTTGGAGATCCCCGGCGCAACCCTCCTCTGCATTCCGAGGCTGCTTTGTGATGCTCATTACAGAGAGAAGGTGGTCGCGAAGGTAACGGATCCGAAGGTGCGCGACTTCTGGATCAGCGAGTTCGCCGCGTACCAGTCGAGTTTCCGCACGGAGGCCATCGCCCCTGTGTTGAACAAGGTGGGCGCGTTTCTGAGCTCACCCTTGGTGCGGAACATCGTCGGGCAGGCGCGGTCGAAGGTGAGCTTCCGCGAGCTGATCGATGGGGGGAAGATCCTGATCGCGAGCGTTCCGAAAGGCGCGGTTGGCGAAGAGAACCAGGTTCTGTTGGGCAGCCTGATCATAACGAAGCTGCAGCTCGCGGCGATGGAACGAGTTGACGTGCCGGAGGTGGAGAGGCGGGACTTTCACCTCTATTGCGACGAGTTCCAGAACTTCGCCACGTTGTCGTTCATCGAGATCTTGTCGGAAGCGCGGAAGTACCGTCTCGATCTGACCCTCGCCCACCAGTACATCGAGCAGTTGGACACGCGGGTGAAGGAGGCCGTCTTCGGGAACGTCGGAACGCTCATCTCGTTCCGGGTGGGGGCAACCGACGCCGAGGAGCTCGAAAAGGAGTACTCACCTGAGTTCTCCCGAGACGACTTCCTCCATCTTCCGCCTCACTCCGTGTATCTGCGCCTGTGCATCGACGCACTGACCAGCCGGCCGTTCAACGCCGACGTCCTGCCTCCGCGGGAGAACCAGAAGAAAAGCTACCGCGAGACGATCGTGCGCCTGTCGCGAGAGCGGCACTGCTCGCCGCAAGCCGAGGTGGAGCGAAAGATCAACCGCTGGTTCGACGCGATCCGCCGCGGCGACGAAACCCCGCGACGCACGCGCAGCCGACGCACTTCATAACCGCAGCCCTCTGTCGTCTCCTCTCTTTGTGAGTTCTTCCGCAACCCCGTGGGCATCGGTCGGCACGACCGGTGCTTTTCGGCTGACTCTTTCACCGAGGAGAGAGAGAGGGTCTTGCCTGGGACGTACGGTATGGTATAATATAGGCACCTTCCTTCTCGCGCTTGATGTCAGTGCCTCAATGGCACGCTCCCAAGCCGATGCGGGAGGGAAGGCGCCTCCCGAGGACCGTCTCGCGAGCCCTCGGGAGGTGACGATCATACAACCATCTGTTCTTTCACGAGCCGTTCGCAGTCTGTATTTCCGCCGTCATCTGGCGAGTGCCATTCCAGCGCTTGAAGCAGCCGTGTGGGAGGAACTCGCCTCTCGCCAGGTTCGCTCCGCGCTGATCGGTGGATTCCGCGTCTGCGTCAACGGGACCAGTTTGTCGATTGAGCCGGCGTCATCTGTCCATCCGGGACAGCTGTGGCTTCCGGGCGTCAGCGGTAGCTCTCGCTCTCTGGAGCAAAGCACCACTCGTAGTGAGACATCCAATCGAGGGAGGTGAAGTAGCCATGGGGTACATCCGGGATCTCGAGCGCGAGCTTCGCGAGATGCTTTCTGAGCTTGCTCCCGAGAAGGCCGAGTCGGTCGTCAAGTTCGTCAAGGAGAAGGTCTACGACTCCTATCAGAACGGTCGAAACGGCAAGCGCACCGAAACGAGAGCAGCGGAGAGCGCAGCGTAGCGCATGCCCATTCGACCCCGGGGGAGTGATTTCTTTGCTCCCCCGGTTCCTTTTCCACACCCAATCCCAGGAGGTGGTGTGAGCATGGCAAGAAAGAGTCACAAAGTGGAGGTGTTCATCGACGGCTCTCTGGTCTACACGACACGGGAGCCCGGAGCACCGTTCGGAGATGAGGCGATCAACGGTGCCCAGGACGCCGTACGCCATTTCGCTTCCATCCAAGAGATGCCGCAAGAGGTCTTCGCGGTGATGAGCTTGAACGGAGCGAACAAGCCGATCAAGACACGGTGGACAACGGTGGGGCTTCTCGACTGCAACCAGGTACATCCCCGCGAGGTGTTCGCCGATCCGCTGATGGATCGAGCGGCATCCGTCATCTTCGCCCACAATCATCCGTCGGGAACCCTGGCACCGAGTCCGGAGGACCTGGCTCTGACGCAGCGGCTGCAGAGAGCGGGCGAGCTTCTCGGGATCAAGGTTCTTGATCACTTGATTGTGAGCGCCACCGGCTTCGTCTCAATGAAGCAGGACGGGCACATGTAGCCTCGCTTCATCTCCGAGACTGGAGACGGCGCGGAGTAGCTCTTTCGTAGAACACGACAGGGAAAGGTCATTCCTTTCCCTGTTTTTCTGTTGCGCCGCGCCATGGCCAGCCAGTGCGAGTCATCCGACTCGAGGAATGTCACACTTGGGAGGGAAGCTGCAAGGACTCAAATGAGTGCCAAGCAGTCTCGAGGGATTCAGCGCCTCCAGTGGCCATTCTCAGCGTAGTTGCCGCACGCTACGTACCCCCAGGCATTCCAGAGACTGTCAAGTGTCGGTCTCAGCAACGTGTCGGTGTCTCCATTGAGCGACTGAAGAAGCTCTTCTGGGAGTACAAGGCTCGAACGATGCAGACGGAAATCGGATAGCCCATTCCGCACAGCGAGCCGGTACCCCCCAACGTCCAGCAACGTGAGCATCAGGAAGAGCGGCGGTTGGATCGCGAGCTGATCGAGCAGGCGGAGGTATCGCGTTGTGCCCTCGATCAATGCGTCTTCGACAACAACACTTGGAACGAACGGTGCTCCACCCATCGCGTCAGACAACATCTGCGTGTCCACCGCTTCCACAACCCCGGCCCGTGTGCACTGCACGTATGTCTGGACACAACCCGCGCCTCCCTGCGATCTATCCTGCTGCTCTGCGAGATATCCTTCCAGGGTTGCACGACTTCTGGTGACACCACCATGCAAGGGAAGCACCCCCCGGAAGCTCTGCTGAATTCTTGCCACTGGAACCTGTGTGAGCGGGTCGAAACACGAGAAGGGCACGATATGCAGTACTACCTTTGGGTTGGCGCAGAGAATCGCGGGACCTTCGCCACTCGCAATCGCATCCAGGCGATTCGTCCTAAGGCGTCGGATTCGTTCCTCGACTTCATACGTGTGGGTGAATGCCGCGCGCAGCTCTTCTACTCCCATGGGGTGCTTTCCTCCGGGGTCCCTCATGTAGAACTTGTCGTGTCCCTGCAACGAGACCCGATGTGGGCCTGACCAACTTCGAGCGATCCGCAGGACGATCACCCAGTTACCGGAAGCGAGTCGTAGAGGATGCATTCGAATCTCAGATGCACGGGGCTCAAGCCCGTTCAGAATCATGTTCACCAAGCGCTGGATCTCGTGATCGACATTATCAGTTGGGAACCCTGGCACGTCAGTGGCTACTCCTCCGTCCTCTGCGACCCCTAGGAGCAGATGGCCTCCAATGGTGTTGGAGAAGGAAGACACGTCTGCCAAGAACTCCCGCCGACTCTCGTAGGAGTTGCCTGGCAGCTCTTCCTTGAAGTCGACCGAGCGTCCTTCTCGCACCTCATCTACGACAAGCTGACGAAGATGAGTTTCCGCGACATCGTCAAGAGCCAAGGTGTCTAGGAGCATGCGTTTTCACCTCACAGAGGGCAGTATACCATCAGAATGCGGGGAGTTCGGCATTCTGATGGTTCTGTCCCTTTCCGGCGGGAGAGGGATGGTCGAGCGGTGCTTGACAGCCTCTCCAGATACCGACGCGTCTACGGGTTGCAGGATTGAGAAGGAAGGTGCAGTCTTCCACGCCTTGGGTAGTGCCACGCCCGAACAGCGCACGGATCACGACGTAGATGGCACCAACTTGCCGGTACCTCGGAGATCTGGCCGCCGGACCTCGTTGAGCCAGCGCGAGCTCGCCGAAACTGCTCACGCTCCAGTCCCTGTCGCGTCCGGCCTAATCCCCATCCACGCGATCAGGTGAACGTCATCGGGGCCAATTGGGGGCAATGGCGTTGGCGAAGAGAAGGGTTCGATGCCGATCTGCTCAACTTCCTCGACCAGGCACTTGGCCTTCTCCGCCGGCGTCAAGTGATTCCGCTCCCAGACGGCTCGCAGAGCGTTCTCCTCACGCCTCGACCAAGGAGATTCGACGGCGTCAAGACACCGCCGTATGCGTTCCTCAGGGATGTCGTGCGGCACGTGTGTGCGCAGAAACGAGGCGACATCACGATTGAGTCTTCGGATCTTGGGCTGGAGGTTAGCGGGATCAGTCTCAAACGTCCACGCCGCGAACACACTCTGCCGGGCTCTGTCCCATCCATCGTAGGCGGCAGCAACCATTTCCTGGTCAAGGTTGCAGGGAGTCTGCTCGCTGCATTCCAGCAAGCGCAAGCACGTGCCGAGTTCCTCGACGATTCTCCCACCAGCATCGATGGGGATGAAGCGTAGGTAGACCCGGTCGCCAACTCCCGCGCAGAAGACATGGCCGGCCGTAGCCCCTTTGATGATCCCTGACCCAACACGCCATGGGAGATCAGTGATCGCGGAATCGTACCGGGTCAAGGCTCGGCGCAGTTCCTGCCTGTACTCCTCCCCTGTTTGTGCGGCGCCTTCCGTTCCGCCTGCTTCATAGATTGAGGCGTCCTCGTGATGAAGCTTCTCGATCTCCTGCCTTGTCTCCGCGAAGGACTGCGCGCCCGTTGCGCCTGCCTCGATCGGTGCGTCTTCCACCCCGACCGAAGCAGCCGCCTGCGCGAGCTTGCGACGGACCCGTCCCTCAAGATCTAGGAGCCTGTCGAGTTGAGCGTCGGGGAAGAACGTCCGCAGGTACACCTTCGTATGTGGGCTGCTGATTCGGTCGACACGGCCGTGGCGTTGCACAAGGCGCATCGGATTCCAGGGAAGATCGTAGTTCACGACATTCCTGCACTGCTGGAGATTCATGCCCTCAGCCAGTACGTCGGTGCAGAGGAGCAAGTCAAAGCGGTCCTCTGTGTCAGGGGGGATGGCGCCTGTCGAAACGGGGGCGAACCCAAAGAGCGCCTTCTCACGTCGGATGCCACCGCGCGTGTCGGCTCCGCTCACTGAGGCGACGCGACCACGGTATGCCGAAAGGCGGGGATCACGGGCGATGGCCCTCCCCAAGTGCTTCTCAATCCAGTCGATCGTGTCCTCGTAGTGTGAGAAGACCAGCACCTTCCGCTTCTGGCACGAGTCGTCTTCGTCTACGGCCTCACTTGCGGCCTGGTGCGCGACTGCGGCTAGCTCATTGACCAGCGCTGTCAGTTTGGGATCTCGCTCCGGTCTGACTTGTGCGGTGGCGTCAGCCATCTCCTGTAGCAGGACCAGGTCTGCGCGTACGTCGGCTGACAGCCTCGCGACATCGTAGGCAGCAGCATCCTCCACGTTCTCGCCTATTTCAGGGAGGTCATCGATCTCTCCGTCATCTTCCGCGGCCGACAACTCGCGCAGTAGGACCGTGCGGAGAACCCTGCCATGTGCAAGAGCATCGAGGAATGTCTTGTGCTCTTTGATCATGCGCCCCACGGTACTGCGGAACGCTTCTATCGAAGACTCAAACCGCTTGAGAAGAGAGGAACGCAGGAGTCCGACGAGTGCGGAGTCGTTGCCGTCCACGGCTCCAGACACCGGGTATCGTTCGGGCTGGTAGCGGGCCATTCGGAGCAACGCGGAGGCTTCCTCGGGCATCAGAATCTCTTCAAGGCGTGCCACGAACCCCGGGAGGGCGGCATCGAGGTCGTAGCCAATCGAAGATGCGATGGGCTTCGGGAACCTGATAGGCACCATTCGCCCGTCCGCACCGCGAATCATGTCGTTCGCGTAGTACTTCTTGATGAAGCGCCTCGTCCTCTTGACCGTGGTCGCGTCGATGATCGGATACAAGAGATCAGGGCTTAGGTCAAAGGGGTCCGTGTGCATTGCTTCCTCGAAGCGACCGCGGATCGAGAGTACCCCCCGATCCGCTAGCCACGCGTCTTGCTTGACGAAGAAACGCAGCAGGTGGTAGAGGTCCCACAGGGAGTTGTTGACAGGCGTTGCAGTCAGGAGCAGAAGGTCACGCTTTCTTCCCGAAAGCAAGCGCCGCAAGATGGCGGCTCGCTTTGGGGTGTCAGGGTTACGGTAGTTGTGCGCTTCATCGACGACAACAAGAGCGTAGTCGTCGAGCGGGTTTCCCAGATGCGGCTGGTCGCCTCCAAGCTGCCTATCGTTCGCCAACTCCTCGTACGACACGCTTTCAACGAGGAGCTGGTAGTCGTTTAGGAAGCGCTTCCACGTCGTGTCGCGCAGTGAGGCGGGGCAGACGAGGAGGACGCGTTGCCTGCGCTCTCGGTAGTCACGAATGATCTCTCCTGCTGTGAAGGTCTTCCCGAGCCCGACGCCGTCAGCAATCATCGCCCCACCGTATTTCGCAAGGATCTTGCGGGCGCGCCACACTCCGTGGCGCTGGAACGTCGTGATCGGGATACGGCCCGCGTCCCTCTCCTCCTCTTCCAGCTCGGCGCCGTAGAGATGCCAGAGCACCTTGAGGTAGATGAGGTAGGGCGGGAACTGAGCTAGGATCTCGGCGTAGATCGCCGCGAGGTCGAAGGGCGAAGCCTCGCCCCACAATGAATCGAACCAATCCTCGACGCGCGTCACCAGCGGGTCTCCGTAGTGCCCCAGGACGAGCTCCAGGTTCGTCATCAGACCGGCCTGCGTGAGATTCGAGGAACCGACAAGGACTCCGCGCTCGGCACCTCTGAAGAGGAATGCCTTTGCATGGAGGAACTGCCCCTCATAGCGGCGCACCTCGATTCGCCCGGAGCGCAGGAAGTCGAGGAGCCTTCGAATCGCGAGGTCACCTTGAGGACTGAAGGGCAAGAGGTTCCGATCCCTTCGGAGCCCCTTCTCCAGTTGCACGAGCCCTTGCGCTATGCGCCGTGATGTGAACTCAGGCTCCATGGGATCGTAGGGCGTGCGCCGCGAAAGCAGCGCCTCTGGTGTCGGGTCTGCGCCGAGCAGTAGCCGGATATGTGGCACGTGCTGAGCCTCGTTGGCCAACAACTCGAACCCTTGTGGGTTGAAGTAGCAGCTCGCTACACACAGCTCATCGGGTGTTTGACCTGTGCGCCGAAGTGCGCCCAGGTGTTCTATGATTGCTCGGGCGAGCGTGTTCTGTTCACGGTTGTCCACGAAGACTGGCTGTCTCTCTGGGAGGCCACTCATGACCGGATCATCACCCTTCTCGTCCATTGGCTAGCACGTCCATCAACCCCCGTTCTGAATGTCACCTGTGCTTGCTCTTCAGCTTCCGGAAGTGCCCAAGCGTCGCGCGAAGACGCTGGTCGTAGTCCCATCCCTCATGGAATGTCTCGAAGATGTGAACCAGGTGCTTCTCCAAGAGGCCGTAGAGATGCGCAACGGCAGCGTCAAGTTCATAAGTAAGGTCTTCCCTCTCGTCGACATCGATGGGGCCGCATGAGACACCGACTTCTTTCGCCCACGCTGCGAAGCGGTTGTCGGGGCACGCGAGGCGGCCGGCAAGTTCGATGACGCGGAGGCGCAGAGGGTGTTCGACGGGGGGGCGAGGGATAGGGAACGGGTTGAGGACGAAGAAGCTAACGTGCGTCTCGACGAAGCGGCGGGCGTACCAGTCAAGCGGAAGCGATGAGAGAACGCCGACGAGGAACGCCTCATCATGAGCATTGCCTCTTGGCCAGAGAAGGTACGGGGCCTGGTTGCCAAGGAACACACGCGGGGGGAGGAGTGCAACACGCACGGTGCGTGAGTCCGTCGCGCGGCTCACATCTCGGAAAGCAATCCGTGGACGATGACAGGGCAATGTCTTCGGGTCCCGTAGCCAGCTCGGATCGAACTCGGCGAAGGGCGAGTTACTGCTCCGCCCTGCGCGCAGGCGTTTCTCCTGGAGGTGCGCCAGCACCTCCTTTGGGTCGGCCCACGCATAGTAGGTTCCAGTGTCTGGAGTCCAGAGGTCGAACGACTCGCCCTTGAAGACGGGCCAGAAGCCCTTCGGGCACTCCTTGGACTTCAAGTCCATCAGAGCCTTGTCATTCGTTGCGTCCAACTCTCTGTGCGGCCGCGCTCGCCACGAGGTCTTCACCTTCAAATCGAGGTGCGGTGACTTGCGCAGCTGCGCGAAGACCTCGACCGACTCATCCGTGGGGAGCAGCGGGAGGGATGAAGTGTCGTTCCAAGTCTGGATTTCCTCGCCGTAGAAGACCGCAGGGTCACACAGAATGCCTTCGCTGTAGCGCTTGAAGCTCGGGTACGGCCCGCGAAGAGCGACACGCGTACGCACGGCCTCCCGACGTGCGAGAGTGACAAGTCCAATTGTGTACTGCGGATGCACGTCCTCGAACAACCACTGTCTGCTGTTGAGGAGCATTGTGACATCCACGTCCTCGGCATGTGAGAAGGCTTCGCGACGAAACTCCGTCGAACCCTTGGCAGCGAGCGCCGAGCGCGGGAGCACCACTCCGATTCGACCGCCATCCTTGCACGCAAGGTTCCAGAAGCGCCAGCAGAAGGCTTTGTAGAGGTCGGGGTCACCGGTCCCCATACCGGGGTACGGTCCAGCAGTGAGTGCCTGACGCAGCGTCTCAGCTTCAGCCAGCTCGCGCTCGTAGGTTGCCACAAGGTCTGGGCGGTCCCTTCTGAGCCGCGCCTTGGCCTGCTCCTGCTCTCGTTGAGGGAGCGACCGTAGTCCTGGCGAATGGCGCGCCCAGAAGGCATCTTCCTCCAGAGTCGCCTCCTGCCATGGCGGGTTCCCAACAATCACATCGAAGCCTGGGCGCTCACGCAGGAACACTTCGGGGAACGCCACCGGGAAGTGAAAGGCGTGAAGTCCATCAAGGCGCTCGCAAGCCGCAAGGTGGTCAGTAGAGCCGTCGAGGCGGTCTCGGATTCTGTCCCAACGAGACAAGTCCACCTCCAGGAGCTCTCCATCGAGTCTCGCCGCGGTTGCCATCTCGCACAACGCCTTCGTGGGCGCGATCGCGCAGCTTGCTTCTTCCAGTATCCGTCGCCCTCGAGAGAGGTCAGCGGGTGTCATGTCCGTGATTCTGGCCAGCCGCTCAAGAGGCCCGCGCGTCTCACCAAGGAGGTAGGCCGCATCGAAGTGGAAGAAGGAGGCCACCAAGTCACTTAGCTCCTCCAACTGACCGAGTCCCACGAGGGAGTTCCCTCTCACCAGGTTGTGGTCGAGGAGGGAAAGCGGGAGTCCGGGGACGAACGTGTGAATCCAGATTGAGAGGCGCGCAAGTTGCACGGCTGTCTCGTTTAGGTCAACGCCGTAGATGCACCGCCGCGCAATGAGTCGCCTTAGGAGTTGAGTATCTTCAATCTCCACTTGGTCTGCGAGCGATCCCAACGCGTTGAGGGCCGCAGCGCGGAGCTGCGCCAGCTCAGCCGCGACAACGGGAAGCTGCCGCTGCGAGAGGTAGCCCGTGAGAGCGCGCTCGACTCGGTCGATGGCTGCGACGAGGAAGTGCCCTGAGCCCATCGCGATGTCTGCGATGCGGAAGTCGAAAAAGCGTTCCCCGGCGTCGTCATCGTCGACCGTGGCCAGCCGCTTTAGATGGTCGGCGAGCGCCGGTTCGAGCGAGCGCTCAAGAAGATGCTCGACGGCGAAGTGCTTCGTGAAGAACGATCCCGTGGACTTGCGCACGCCCGAGGCGTTGTGCAAGTAGACCTCACCGCGCGCAACAGCGGGCGACTCCCCAACCCTAGCGGGCTTGAAGGCGCCGGTCTTGTCGATTGCCAGGTCGACCTCGGCAACGGATAGCTCGCTCTCAAGAAGCCCTTCGTAGATTGTCCCGAACTCGCGCACGCCGAGGCTGCGAAAGTCAACGGGACCTAGCCCCTCGGTCCCTTCAACAAGAAGAAGGTCGGAGAGTGCTGGACCGAAAGCGGTGTTTGGCAGTGCGATCCCGGAGAGCAGAGAGCCTGCTTCGGAGACTTCGCGCTCCTCCGAGAAGAGCCCGCCATCGTAGGCAGGCACTCCCCATTCACTGTTTCCGCGGTCGACTGCGCGGCAGAGGCGTGCTACTTCACTCCAGAGTGTGTCGCTTGAGTCGAAGGGGTTCCCTTGTTGCGCCAGCTCGGCCAGCTCTTGGGCCTTGGTCTTGAGTGACCGGCGCTGGTACAGGCCGTTCCAACGGTACGGCAAGAGGTCTTTGTCCTCGGCGTAAGCGATGAAGAGAAGTCGGAAGAGGATGACGAGCGCCATCTCGTAGGTCTCAGCAAGATCCTGTGCACTCGGGTTGCGGAGGCCGCGAGCCGCCACGATCCCCTCGGCGAGCCGTGGGACGACCGACTGGTAGATGCGTTCGCGCAAGCGTTCAGCGAGGTCGCCAGCAAAGCGTCCCGAGGCATCGAGAATCTGTTCGAGGCTCCCACCTGGCACAAGCGCATCCGCGGAGCATAGAAGCCATAGGAAGCCCGCGTCAGCGTCGGGGAGCATCCCAGCATGGCACTCGACATAGGTCTCTGCGCGGCCTCGCCGACCGACACCCACGCCCACGCGGCTAGGATAGACGCGAACCTTCGCGCCATGCTGGACTACAACCCACGGCAGACTCTCGCGATCGGCCACGCTGAGCGCGTAAGTGATCGGCGATAAACCTGAGAAGCGCTCGCCCGATAGCTCCGGTGACTCGTCGCGCGTTAGGAACACCGCGACTGCCACTTTCCGCTCGCCGGCGCGAAGGATTGAGGTCACCCCGTCACAAGGCTCGATCCCGAAGCCAAGGGAGTGCATGAGGTCTGTGCCACGCTTCGCTAGAGCTGGCCTTCCTTTTCGGCCAGCTTCTTCCCAGTCTGCGCGCAGTCGAGCTCCGGCGTGCAACTCATGTGTTGCGAGGAGTCCTTCGTTGCGGAGCCCGACCAGATCCGATTCGAGCGATGGCAGAACATCTCGCAGAGCCCGCAGGGCCGCGTGCCGATCGGGCTGTTCCAGTGCCTCGGCACAGATGCGCTCGACCTGCCCGCGATCGAGTCCGAGGTATGCGGGCGGGTCGTCGCCGGCAGGGCCGCAAAGCGAGACCTTCTCTCCGTGGAGTACGACCAACAGGAGTGGCGCAGCGCGACCCGCATTCCGCGCTCTCCACGTTGAGCGAAGCAGCGGAGCGCCTGGCGTTGACTGGCTCGATGCGACCAGGACCTCGATGGCCGAAGTCCCTTGGCCGATCGCAAGACCTACTGGTTCGAGCGGGACTCCATCTGGTAGCACGACTGGGCGAAGGGCGGACCCAGCCAGAAACTGAGGCTCACGGGAGCGCATCTCGGCGTCTCCTCCTGTCAACTTGGCAGTCTTCGTGCGGGTTCCACACTCCGGTAAGCTCGTCGGAAGTCCAGCGAGCCAGCGCCACACCCCCGTCCTCCAAGTGATGACTAGTCTAGGATACTTCGGCGAAAGATGCCAGAGACACTGAATAGGCCTGCCTGGTCTCTAGCCACCTTGCGGCGACTTGCTCCACCCTGAGTGGTCAAACCGATCCGTTGCAGGTCCGTTTGGAATGTCAGGAATGTGGAGGAAGCTGACGTCGTTGCCGAAGTGCATACGCTGGCTTGGCTGACGCCCACTGTGCGTGATGATCCGGCTGCTGGAGAGCCGCCCTCCGAGCGGCGAAGCCGGGCGGCAGTTATCCACTTGACAACATTCGCACCATTTACTACGCTGATATTAGGTAATGTTGCACATATGGAACGCCTGAAACCCCATGTAGAACCGATCCGCGATCCCGAGAAGGTCGCTGCGATCAAGAAGCTCTTGAAGGAGGAAGCGCCAGCGCGCGACTACCTCCTGTTCGTGATGGGGATGAACACCGCGCTGCGAATCGGCGACCTCTTGTCGCTCCGCGTCGGCGACGTCATCGATCCGCGAGGCAGAGCGAGACCCACTGTTCTCGTTCAAAGGTCGGCGTCAGAGAAGGGAACGCGGGTTCGCTTGAACGCGGCAGCCACCGAAGCGCTGCGGCACTACATCTCCCAAGTAGGGGTCGGGAATCGAGATGCGGTGCTCTTCTGTTCGAGGAACAGCGCACACCCCCTCAATCGCACGCAGGTCTGGCGGTTGATCAACGGGTGGTGCCACAAGGTCGGCCTGACAGACGGCCACTACGGGGCGCACACGCTTCGCAAGACCTGGGGGTACATGGCGCTGCGACACCACTCGATCCCGCTCGGAGTGATCCAGGCGAAGTTCCACCACTCCGCCCCTGGCATCACGAGGCGGTACCTCGGAGTTGCCGGCGAGAAGATCAAGAACGTCGAGACGCTCGTGAATCTCTGACGACGAGCGCCGGAATCCCGAGCACGCGAGCTGCGTCGACAGCTCTCGGCAATCGGGGTGAGTCCATCCAGCAGGCTGTCCACGCGAGCTGATGCCCCACCATTTCCCACCAACCCTCACTCCCCTCCCCTACCGGGGGGGCACACAAAAAAACCGGAGAATCATGGCCTACATCATCACAACCGACGCACTGAAACACGCAAGAGGGGAGGGGAGTGTTCGAGACCCTCCCTTCCTGCTCGTTCTCTCGCGCTGGGAGAGCGGTGTTTACCGTCTCGAGCCGCTTGAAACCTGGCTTGCGCGCCATTCTCGCCCGAAGGAAAAGGCAGTTCCCCCCACGTTATCCACACCTCGGTCTATGCAGGGCCTATCCGATACGGGATA
>Ga0315284_10004076_pt1 | contig 20769 bp, 12 predicted proteins | sample YL17G09_16_MG_FD_203696 | JGI IMG/M metagenome (GOLD analysis project Ga0315284, IMG submission 203696) | Sediment microbial communities from Yellowstone Lake, YNP, Wyoming, USA - YL17G09_16 | ecosystem: Environmental > Aquatic > Freshwater > Lake > Sediment | place: USA: Wyoming | collected...
CGGCGGCGGGAACTGCGCCCCGAAGCCTCAATCGCGGCGGCGGGAACTGCGCCCCGAAGCCTCAATCGCGGCGGCGGGAACTGCGCCCCGAAGCTTAAATCGCGGCGGCGGGAACTGTGCCCCGAAGCGTCAATCGCGGCGGCGGGAACTGCGCCCCGAAGCCTCAATCGCGGCGGCGGGAACTACGCCCCGAAGCTTCAATCGCGGCGGCAGGAACTGCGCCCCGAAGGGGCGAAGAGAAAGTAGCCGGGGGCAAGCGAAGCGCCGCCCCCGGTTTGCAGTTGTTAGCGAAAGAGCCCTGAAGGGGCGAAAGAAATTCCTTTGTGGACCGGTAAGGAATTGGGGGTAAGTAAGACACAATACACGAAAATGAAATCTTCGCGCGCTTCGTGTGTTTGGTGGTTTCTGCGCCAGAGGGGATGAAAGCAAATGGACCGGCTATTCGTCGAAGAGGAGCTATTCGGCAGGCTGGGATGGCTGATCAGGATCCGCTGGGCGTTTCTCTCCGGGCTTTTACTCACGGTTGCGTTTTGCCGCCTGTTCAGGGTGGAATTGCCTTACCTCCAGATCCTGGCGGTCGGAGCCTTCATCTTCGCATACAATTTTGCCCTTTGCCTGCGTCACATCGCGGTGGCGCGCAAGGGGACGCCTGATCCGGGTTATGGCCAGGTGGAGGCCAACTTCCAGATTTGCGCGGACTACATCTCACTTACGGTCCTCATTCACTACTCCGGGGGAGTGGAAAATCCTTTCATTTCGCTGTATCTCCTGCACATCATCATCGGCAGCATCATCCTGCGGCGCCCCCAGGTCTGGTTTGAGGGGCTTGTCGCCTATCTTCTTTTCCTCAGCGTCGTGATCCTGGAATACGCCGGTTCGATTCCCCACTACACCCTCAGGCACCTCTTTGTGGTTCCGAGGTTCCAGAATCCATATTTCATCCTCGCCGTGAGCACCTCGCTCCTGATTACGCTGCTCAGCACGATCTACATGAGCTCGACCATCGTGCAGAGCCTGCGCGCGCGGGAGCGCGAGCTGATGCAGACGAGGAGCATGCTCCAGAAAAAATCAGGCGATCTCGAGAAGGCAAACCGCGATCTGCGCGAAAAACAGCAACAGCTGGTGCAATCCGAAAAGCTCGCCTCCCTGGGCCGGCTCTCAGCCGGCATGGCTCACGAGATCAACAACCCGATCCAGTTTATCCAGGGGAACATGCGCATCTTGAGCGAGTCCACGGACAGCATCCTCCCGGTCCTGGACCGCTACGCGGAGGAGAATCCCGGCTTTAAAGTCGCACGGCTCGAATATTCCTTCTTCCGAGAACATATAAAAACGCTCCTCAACGACATGTCAAACGGGACGGTTCGAATTGCCGACATCGTCAGGGACCTGAAAAAGTTCGCGCGGGCTGAGGAGGGCCGCTTTGACGAGACCGTGGATATCAACGAAGCAGTCCGATCGAGCCTGCGGCTGGTGCACAACAAAATCAAGCGTCACAATGTCGTGCACGAATTCGATCCGGACCTTCCCAAAATAAAGGGAAATGCCAACAAGATCGAGCAGGTAATGGTGGCAAACCTCATCAACGCCGCCGAGGCGCTTGGGGACCGGGCGGACGGCGTCATCACGGTGGGCACCTCGACGGGCCCCGGAGCGGCAAGCATCAATATCCGGATATCGGATAACGGCCCGGGCATGCCCGAGGATGTTCGACAGAAGCTTTTCGACCCCTTCTTTACGACAAAACAGAGAAGTGGAGGTATAGGCCTGGGGCTTTCCGTGGCTTATGGCATAATCAAAGACCACCAGGGATGGATCGAGGTGGACACAAAGCTGGGAGAAGGCACGACCATGCTGTACCACTTCCCCGTGGTCAGGAGTGAAGGATGAATCGGGTTTTGGTGATTGACGACGATGTCGCGGTTCTGAATTATTTCATGGTCCTGCTGGCGCAGACGCAGCGCTACGAAACCAGGACTTTGAGCGACAGCACACAGGCTTTCGGGGTTATCGATTCCGGCGGCTTCGATGCCATCCTGCTCGATATGGATATGCCCGTAGTCCACGGCCGCGACGTGCTCAAATATGTGAAGGAAAAGCACCCCGAGATTGAAGTCATTGTCGTAACCGGCGTGGAAGATGTCCCGCTCGCGGTCGAGTCCATGAAGGCGGGCGCTTATGATTATCTCTGCAAGCCGATCGACGAGAGCCGCCTCCTTCTCACCCTGGACAGGGCCCTGGAGCGGTCGCAGCTCCGGGTGGAAATCTCGAAGCTGCGGGACCAGGTCAGCCTTGGAGGCCTGCGCCACAAGGAAGCCTTCAGGTCGATTCTCACGCAGGCCAAGAGCTTTCTTCGAGTGCTGCAGCGAGTGGATCAAATTGCAGAGAGCGAAAATTATGTTCTGATCTGGGGCGAGAGCGGCACGGGAAAGGAGCTTGTAGCCAGAGCCATCCACCAGATCAGCCGCAGGCGGGATCGCCCTTTCATTGCCGTGAACGCCGGCGCATTTGCCTCCGAGCTTTTCTCCTCCGAATTTTTTGGCCACGAAAAGGGAGCCTTTACAGGGGCGATCCGGAGCAAAGCCGGATTCTTCGAAGAAGCCGACGGCGGAACCCTGGTGCTCGACGAAATCGGCGAGCTCGAGCTCCCCGTGCAATCGAAGCTTCTGCGCGTGCTCCAGGAGGGGGAATATTTCCGGGTGGGCTCGACGGAGAAGCGCGGCTCCGACGTGCGCATCATCGCGTGCACGAACCGCGACCTTGCGGAAGAGATTGAAAAAGGACGCTTCCGACGCGACCTGTACTACCGCCTCAACATCTGTTCCGTCTATCTCCCGCCGCTGCGTGACCGGGAAGGGGATGTGGAACTGCTCGCCAACTGCTTCCTCGAAAAGCACAGCCGGTTGAACAATAAGAACGTCTCGTTGATCGAGCAGGATGTCGTTGATCTGCTGGAGCTGTACGACTACCCGGGCAATGTGAGGGAACTGGAGAATATCATCGCCGAGTCGGTGGTGGTGGAGACGGGACGCAGCCTGACGAGGCGTTCCCTTCCGCGCTATATTCTGAACGCAGTCGGCACATCGCGGAGTTCATTTGTGCCGGCCTCCGAACGCAAATCACTTGCGGATATGGAAGCCGAACATATCCGGCACATGCTCGAACTCGCCGACGGGAACCGCACCGTGACGGCAGAAATCCTCGGGATCTCACGCGTATCGCTGATCTCCAGGATCAAACGCTACGGCATCGATATCAAGCCCTCTTCCGGGGTCGTCTCCAACGACGACGACAAGGACTGATCTCTCCGCGAGGAGTTGTTCATCATGGCGACGCTCATCAGAAGTTCGTGCCCTTCGTGGCCGCTCTTGCAGTTTTCAGGCGAGTAGTTTTCACTATGGTTCTTTGACGAGAATCGCCCATTGTGCGACTCGCATTAATCGCAGACGCACTTCTGGCGTTTTCTCACCAAACACATCCGTGTGCGCTCGGTTGGCCAGGATGGGTGTGTGTTCGACAGTCAGTCCTTCTATGACCCGAACGGAACCTGCACCCAGTTGAATAACGCCATTTTTAGATGGCTCTGATGCCCTTTGGAGAGTCTCCGTTGGGGTCGAGTACCGCTCCCAATCGGTTGACATCGCCCCCTCGCGATCCCTGAAGACACCGGGCAATAAAGTTCCTTGGGGCGCCCAGACCTGATGCACGCGCATGAACAAGCGGCCGTGATCAGGTATATCTTCCTTTGGCCAACCTTTTACCGGCGGAGCAGCCACGTGACCAATCCCATGTTGAAGGAAGACGGATCAAACGAACCCTTTATGGAACCTTTGCCGTAATTATCACCATAGAAAGTCGCGGGGGCTGAGGGATCGGCTGGCATATTGACAAGCAATTCGAAATTTGCTGTTTCCCAGTGAATGTCGATACTCCCATCAGGCCCTGGCAAGATTTGAGGTGCCTGGAGCCAAACAGCATACTTCTCCCACACCCACCTCATGTGGCGATTCAGAAAAATCGCAGCTCGATCTAACGTTGCCTTCAAGTATCCGGGGCTCCCTTCCCCGTCCCAATTATCTTCCAGAATCAGCAATTTTCGCGCGGCATGGAGCGCCCGGCTGAGTTCATCGAGGTTATCCGATTCTAGAGGGGCTGTCCATTCACTCTTCCAACTTTGTACGGTCCATGTATCAGCAGGGGGGCCTTCAGCGACACCTGATGTGCCAAAATCGTAAGATTTCAATTTGCCCTTCAGGTAAGACTTACAGGTAAGGTTGCCACGGAACCTCCTGAAAGTCGCCAGACCAAAAACGCGTGGCGAGAGAGCCAGATAACTCAAAAAAACATCCATCTTGATAGATGGCGACAAAGCACCCCTCGGAATTTCATAGATCGCAGAGGTGTCGAGGAAATCACGGAGCGTGTGCCACTGCCGGAAATACACCTCTGGCGATCTCTGGTCCTCGATCCCCTCTTCCTCAGGCAGAATTCCGAATAAACTGCCATATGCTTCTCCAGAGTCAGGCTCGGCAACGTAGGGCGGACACAAGGCGTTCATTCCTCCGGGTAATATGTCTTCAAGATGATATCAAATTCCGGCACGGCCGCGGAAAAGAAGTCATGGATCTCAGCTTCGGAAAAAGACCTCTCATGAGCATGCTCTGGCAGAGTATTCAGATCCTGCTCAACCAATACTATCGGCTGTTTCTCCTTTTCAGACGAAAGTGTTCCGGTTTTATTCCGTACCCAAGAATTTACGTCGAATTTTCCTGCAAGCAGGAAGCGCTTATGCGCGTGAAGTTCAAAGTTTTCCGGACGATTGAAAGGCTTCTCCAGCCATGATTCTTTGCAGAAATGCTTGGCCAAAAAGAGGCCAGGAAGCTGGTTCGGCGCATATCTGCGTAATACGGCTGCCAGACGCCCCACCCGGCACTCCAACAGTCCACAGTACTCATTCAAGAGCCTTACGGCTCCTTCATAGAAATTCCCGATAGTCGGAGTGGTTACATCGACCTTAGGTCGCTTCCAAAACAGGTTGATTCTTGCAGATGCAATCTCGCATCTCCAGGCATCCATTCGACTTCTCAGGATCAATCGGGGAATCTCACGTGGCATGCCTTCCTCATGGGGCAAGATAACCGGGTCGGCGTCAAATCTCTCCATCCATTTTGGCAACAGGGATTTCAGAAGCTTAGGAGCGGAAACCTCCTCATCAGGTGTGAAAACCGTTGCCTGACACATGACCAACTGAAACATCTGAGCAGTTAATCTATCCGTGGACATCAGCATCCTCCCTCCATCGGTGCCAGTAATGCATCTTGCCACTTGCCGATCGGCATCGTTCTATACGAGAAACGGACAGCTCTTGATATTGTACGCTTTACCCACTCTGCCTCATTGTGCCAAACCCGCCAAGTTCTGTGAAAGTCGATCAAGTTGGCGGCAGACTAGGAAATCCCAGCGACCGAGCTCAGCCCAGTTGTTGACGGCGGAAACCCAGCGGCGGGCGGCAGTGTGTTTCTGGTTGATCTGGTCCGGATTGTGGATCTCGTAGCCTTTGATTTCCAAGAGCACCGTGACGTCGTTTGCCAGACGGACCAGAAAATCGGGTTCGTAGCTGTGATCAACGCCCAGATACTCGTAGGGGACGACCAGTCCAAGATGGTCGTTTCTGGCGAAAAACTTCACCGAGTCACAACCATCAAGGATTTGCGCAGCTTGCGCTTCCCAATCGGAATGCTGCACAACCTGGTTGATGTGGCTCCGGTTTACCGGCGTTACGGAGCGCGTCGTCACGAAATCCACGCTGGATGTGTCGCCGATTGGGCGGTAACGGTTCAGGATTGGCAGCAAAGGCGGTTCCCCAGCGGTCTGATCGGCCTCAATCGAGTCACGCAGCCGGCCCACTACCAGACGAAGGTACTTTTCCAGCCCCAGTTCGCGGGGATCAACGCCATTGAAATTGATCTTGCGCTCCGCGTAGGCCTTCGCAAATCTGAAAACCTGCGGAAAAAGTTGGTGCCGCGACTGCAAGCGCATCACGCGGCTCTTGCGGTCGTGAGCGGTCTGCGTCGGCGAAAGCAACTCATTGATCACCATCTGGGAGATCTGAAAGAGAATGGTCTGGAAATGCGTCTGTTGATAATACGTGTGCCGGTCCTGGGGGACGAATTCAAATGAGGATGTCGCCGCCCTGTCAATGTCGAGGTAGCCGGCCGTCGGCTTTAGGAACGTCGTGGTTGGCTCGATCCGCGGATCGATGTTCAAGGGCTCCATCTTGTCGATCTCGCACTTCAGGATATTCTTCTGGAGGGCAAACACGTAACCCTCGACAATTGGAAACCGGATCTCCATCTCTTCCCGGTCGGGCAGCGCCCAGACGCGATTCTTGGGTTTGTCCTCCGGGGTCGCTTTCTGTTCGGGCCTGCCCTTGAAGGGAATCACGGAGAACGGAATTCCGTAGACGTCGACGTATTCTTCCGCCAGGAGCCCCGTTTCTTTGTCCGGGTCATAATTGAAACGGCGCAAGCCCCGACCGACCACCTGCTCGCACAACAGTTGGCTCCCGAATGCACGCAGGCCAAGAATATGCGTTACGTTGGTTGCGTCCCAGCCTTCGGTGAGCATCGCCACTGACACCACACACCGAACGAACTCCCCAGGCAGCCCTTTCTTGCCGACCGTTGAAACGACCTTCCTCAACTCCTCTCCCAAAATTCTCTTAGTTTTGGCTGGGTCTTCGCTCTCGGCTTCGGCCAGGAGCTTGGTATCGATACGGATCGTATGTTTCGCCGTCAGGGAATTTGAGAAATACTTGGGGAAGATCGCTCCCTCCCCATAGACCGTGCGCGTTTTGGCTTTGGTCTTGCCGGCTTTGCCCGATCCCTCTTCATCACCATTGCCGCCCTGAACGTCGTCAACATCCTCTTCCGTAACAATTTCCGATTCGCTCTCGCCACTGATCTTTCGGAAGAAAATATCCGCGATGTCGGTGTTGTCGCACACCACGATCAGGACCGGCGGAATCTGTTCCTGGTTTGGGTTGGCCTGATTTATGTAATCGAACCTCTCGACCCACTGGCTCGCGATCTGCTTCAGGGCACCTTCCGCTTCGCGGTAGACAACCTCGGCCTTGGGCTTCCCGCTCGGCAGCTTTTCTTTGGGCTTCAGGGCGCTGCTGATGTTGTGCCACAGCCGGAAATACTTCGGATCGGGGCGGCCGGCTTCATCCTTCTTGGCGGTGTCGTCCTTCACCGGCAGGCGTGGAATCTTGACAATGCCGCTTTCGATCGCATCCACGAGCCCGAAATCGCTGACCAGCCAGGGAAAGGGCCAACCCTCCGAGTAGCCGCTCCCTTTGATGTAGAACGGTGTGGCGGAAAGATCCATACAGAAGGTGATCCCCGGCTTACCCTTGCCTGTAGCGCCGCAATTGTTGAGCTGGTCCAGACCCTCGAGCCAGACCCTGGCTTCCTGAACCTCCTGTTCCAGGATTTTCTTCTCTTCGCCGGTGAGATCCTCGACCACAGGGGCCGGCCGCCAACAGTGATGTCCCTCGTCATTGAGGACCATGATCGGCATGCGCTCATATAAATCACCCAGAACCCGGCGTGCCAGCGTTTCCGGAGTTTCCGGGCCTTTGTTTACGACCGCATAGCTCCTGTTCCCTTCCCTATGTTCCGATTCCGGGGCCAGGTGGTGCCAGTTCTCGATCAGGACCTTGCCGGCCTGAAGCAGCGGGCGGTAGTTCACGGGCACAAGATCGAACGCAGCGTAATAGTTGTCTGGATTTTCGGGCCGGAGCACCTGCAACCGCTCCTTAACGGTGAGATTGGGGCAGCAAACCAATGCTCCGCTGGGAAATTCCGTGCTTGCTTGATTCGTGCCGCGATTGCAAAACGCCCAAGCGATGAGCATTGCCATAACTACGGTCTTGCCCGAGCCGGTTGCCATCTTGCATCCCAGACGACGCAACGGGATCAGATGCGGATCCAGGGCCGGATCGATCAATCTTGGATAAAACTCCGCGCCAGGCGGCTTGAAGGACGGGGTTTCATTGCGCAACAGCCTGCCGAGGTCCTTATCAGTGAGTTCGAACTTCTGGAATCCGGTGCGGGACGATTTGCCCGGCATCCGCAGCTCAGCCAGGTAAATGATGGTTCCGACAGCCTCCAGCTGGCAGAAGAATAGCCGCCGCGCCCGGTCAGGACTTGCCCAATGCTTTAAAAGATCCTTGGTGACCTTGGAGGCCCCGCGGTAGTCCGCCTTCCGCCAGCGGCGGACGTCCTCCCGAAGGAGATTTACCAGCGGCAGGTCGTCGCGCTCTTCTTCCGCAAACAGCTCGGCTTGCACCGCTCCGGTCTTGCTGGTTTTGTACCAGTACCCGGCAGGTCTCCGGTAGCCGGCGCGCGAGGCGTCGCCGGTCTTCGTGTCGTAATGCCAGTGGTCGTTTGGCTCAACGTAAGGCGAGCAGATGGTCGGTTTGTCGACCGGCTGAATCGGGATGTTTTTCTGTTCTGCCATGGTCACACTCTTAAAGTTTGTGCACCTGCATGACTTCGTTCCCGCGCGGATCGATCACCTTCACCGCCACGCACCGGTGCTTACCAGCAGGGAAAGGGAGCGAGACGGTGCCGCTGAACGCCTCGAAGCGTTCCGGATCGACCACCCCCGTCAGGGCCTTGCTGAGCTTGTCCCACGCGCTTCGATCGGGGAAGAAGGCCTGTGTGATGCAGAACGTGCGACCATCATAGTCACCGTCCAGGAACCATGCGGCCACCTTGTCCGCGCCCGTAGAGATGATGCTGTTGTCGACCGGATTGTAAATGTCCACCCCTTCCATGGTGACGATGTATTCGACTCTCTTGTCCGGACCGTCCACACGAGTTCGGGGCTGGCCGAAGACGCTGAAGAGCTGGCTCCCGGGCTGTTCCTTGAGCAACCCATTCATGGCAGGATTCACATCGGGGCGGATGTGGGCCATGTGAATGCGCAGGCGCGGGTGCCGCGCCTCTTCGATCACCGCTTGAGCAGGCGCATCGAAGCTAAAGCCGGCGACAACGAGATCATCGTAACCACGCCGATTGGCTGAGCGGATCAACTCTTCGACCTGGAACGCGGTCACCGGACCATACTGCGGCCCGAAGGCGACACACACTCCCGCACGGCCGTCCGGATCGTCATCCTGTTTCTCTTGAGGCATCCAGCGGCCTTCGGCGTGAAGACCGGCCGAACCTCCTGCAATCAGCTCCAGGCGGGAGAATCGCATCTGCTTGTTATCGGGGAAACGAACGCCGTCGCTCCGAAGCAATCGAAGCATCTGATCGAGGTAGGCCTCGATGTTTTTCGCCTCCTGGAAACCTTGTTCTATTCCCGACCATTCGGGAACCGCTTCCGCCACCTTGGCGGTTTTTGAAAATACCTCCTCCAACTCTCCCGGCTCGCCGACAAACTTACCTCCAGCCTCCTGAGCATCCATGGCTGCCAAAGAGATCTCGGGAGGTTGAACGGCTTCCACTGTGAAGGGTCCGCTCACCCGGACGACGCTTTTCACTACCTCGGGCTGATCGACAAGTCCTTCCTGATCCGCATTGGCAGCGATACAGGCATGCACTTCGTCCATCTTGGCGCGCCAGGCTGCGCGGTAAACCTTTACTCTTTCCTGTAGATCCTTTGGCCAATCCGGATCTGTGTCAAATGGCACTTCCCAATGCTCCCACGTCGCATCCTTCTTCGGCAAAATCCAACGTCGCCTATCCGCGTCGGTGATCGCCTTCTTGCCTTCTTTCCGTTCCTTATCCCGGAGCTTGTATTCGAGATTGCGTCGTGTGTCTTCGCTAACCTTCTTGAGCACCGCATTACAGGCTGCCAGGTTCACGTTCAGGACCGGCTCATGCTTTGCGAAGATCGGATCAAGGTTCGCGTTCTGCGCGATGCTTTTGAGGGTTATGTGGGGAACAGTCTTGTACGCAAAATTGCCGATAACTCCCCTAGAATCGTCGCGGAGCGCGTAGTATTCGTACTTCGCAGTCAGCAGGCGCTGACGTGCAATGGCGATCGCTACTCGGCTTGTATCGATAGTGATCCACCGCCGGCCCCACTGTTCTGCAACATTGGCCGTGGTTCCGCCGCCGCAAGTTGGGTCAAGCACCAAATCGCCGGGACGAGTCGACATCAGCATACAACGCTCGATTATCTTGGTGCTTGTTTGGACGACATAGACCTTTGGATCCTCTCTACTTTGGATCCCACCTCCAACATCCGCCCAGAAATTCGTCAACGCCAACGCACCAAAATCGTCGAAGTATTTCTTAAATCGAATGGTTGCTCCAGCAGAGAGCACACGTTCCGCGCCAAGCACTCGTGTCATCCCAGAAGCACTGGTCCGCCATCCGCCTGCTGTCGGTCGGTAGGTTCTGCCAGCAAACTCTACGGGAAAGCCGGTCGTCGCACTTCCGCTGCGTGATGTGAGACCTTGATCGGTATATGCACGCCAACCGGAGGGTATGCGCAACGGATTGTCTTGCTCTTCGCCATTCAACAGACGATTTTCGCCGGTGATCTTTGATTCGCCTTTCGTGTAGCGTGTGGCTCCTGCTTGGCCCAATTCAAGCTCTTGATATAGCTGACAATATTTTTGTTGTGCAAGAGAACGATTCTTCGCAAACCAAAGCACATAATTGCATACGGAATCTAGAAGTGAGCCACCCAGTCCGATTGACGTTTTATAAGTGACCTCGGAGATAAAGTTGTCGACGCCAAATATCTCTTCAAGAAGCATTCGCACTCGGTGACGGTTCTCCTCCCCGATCTGCATGAAAATGCTTCCGCAGTCAGCAAGAACTTCTCTGGCAATAATGAGGCGGTCCCTCAGGTACGATAGGTACGAGTGAATGCCAAGGTTCCAGGTATCTCTGTATGCCTTAACCATCTCCGATTCACGGGTAAGATCCTGTTCTCTGTCCTTAACATCCCGCTTTCCGATTTCAGGTTGGAAATTGCTGGCGAACCTAATGCCATAAGGCGGATCGATGTAAATCATCTGCACTTTACCCGCAAGATCCTCGCGGCGTGCAAGAGATGCCATTACTTGCAGGCTATCGCCAAGAATTAACCGATTGGTCCAGTCGATGTCGTGCTTGTAGAATTGGACGGCCTGCTGGTATTCCTGCTCGGGATCGGCGAAGAGGTTGCGAGTCACGTCCTGGCGAGCGGCGACCTTTAGGATCGCCTTGGACGACACGCGCTCGTGGATGTGCAAGGCGACGGGATCGACGGCAAAACCTTTGGACTGCGACTCATGTTTGCCGGCCCACTCCAACCATGGCTCGTGAACCTGGAGTGCCTCACTTAGGGTATTGGCTTCTTCATAGGTAATCGGCCGTTTCCGTGCCTGTTCGAGAAGCGCAGGCAGTTTGTCGGACTTTCCTGTCGGGTCGAATTGGAGGATCGGAGGCCGGCGGGGACTGTAATGATATTCGATCTTGGGAAGGACCGGGATCTTGCCTTCGGCGGCAATCTTTGCCGGTGGATTATTCTTGCGCTTGGCGTCTTCGTGTCGGTAGTCGCCGAACTTGAACAAGTCACCCCCGTCTCCACCAGAGTTGCCCTTTTTGTTCTGCCGTTTTGCCATGTCAGTCCCTTTAGAATTGGTCACCTTCAATGATCGAGCAGTTTTGTCATCGTCGTTTGTCTTTCCTAAGAGGCGGTCGATCAGGACCCGCTTCTCCCGTCCGGACTCATCCAGGCTGAGGGCATAACAGAGGTCCTTCAACGCATCACGGGAAAGCAAGTCAAGGATTTCTTCCGTCGCGATAGACCGTGATTTGACGAGCGTATCGACGATTTCTTCCTTGGTTCGTCCGGACAGCCCTGAAATCTCAAAATTTCCAGCAATATCAAGGAGAGCGACTCGGGTCAGGTTTTCGAGAATGGCGCGACGAGATGCCATGATACGGCCTCCCTACGGCTGATCGTCAACTTCGTTGAGTCTCCTGCGATCTTATTAGGTCCCGATGTTACCACAGACCCGGCTATTGTGAATCACGGGCCGATTGGCTGCCTGATCGGGCAAAGCAGGCTCAGAGATCATATTTGCCGCACCTGGCATCCTTGCAGACCGCCCGAACGTCACACGTCCTGCATTTTTTTAATTCCGGCTTGGCTGGAAAATTACCTGTAACTACATTCTCAATCAGATCGTTTGCACGCAATCGCGCCGCATCAGTAACCGTGTCGTGGACAGAAACGGTGAATCGATCCGCCTCATTCAGACGATGCAAGTAGGCGGCTTGCACGTTCATGCCCTCGCCCCGGCCCGCGGCCGCATAGATGGCCAGCTGAAACGCAAAGATATCGTCAGGCTTGGTCTCGCTTGCAGTCTTGTAATCCACGATTGCCAGCGATCCCTTGATGCCGGCCTCCTCGTCGAGGATGACATCGGCGCGCCCTTTGACGATCCCCTTTTCCAGGTAAAGCTCAAAAGGCCGCTCCGTTTCCCAGATCCGCAGCATGTCCCCACTGTAATCGGCCAGGTATCTGTCCACGAGCTGCCTGGCCCGATTCATCAGTTGATCGAAGGCCGCATGATTGGCAAACGGGAGATAAAACTCTTCTTCAAAAAGTGCGTTTACTTCCTTTTGGGTCGGCAACCTCTTTTTCGCGCGGGTCTGATCTGCAACCCGCCTCAAGATATGGTGAATCGCATTGCCATAGCCCAGCTCCGCCACCAATTGAGGCTGGAAGCCGAGAGAATTACTGAGCCGATATCGAAGAGGGCAGCCATCATAGAGCGCCAGTTCGGAAAAGGTTAGGGTCGGTTTTTCCTCTACTTCCTCCACCGGCGGAACAAAAGGCGGCGGCAACGGCAGTGCTTTTGCCGGCTTCGGGTCACGGCCAGCGACTTCCAGGAAAAATGGCGAGGGCTGAAAAGTATTAGTCTTCCTCTGAAAGCGTGAGAAGTAGAGCATATCCTTGGCGCGAGTCATCGCAACGTAAAAAAGCCTGCGCTCCTCCACCTCGCTTCCCTCGTACCTTTTTCTGACAGAAGGTGGAAAAACGAATTTTGGCAGCAGCCAGTCTTGAGCCTCGCCGGCATACTTGGATGGGAATCTTCCTTTAACCACGCTCGGGATGAAAACGACGGGCCATTCCAATCCCTTGGCTTGGTGGACGGTCAAAATATCGACCGTGTCTAGATCGAACGTGTCTTCGCCTTCGAAATCTTCGTAGGCATCCAGGGCATAATGCTGGAGGTAATTGAACAGTCGCCGGTAAAAATAGATGCCGCGATCCTGCCCTCCGCGAAAAACTCTTTGCCCCTCCTCATCCACGTAGCGCGCACGCCGCGTGACATGTTCGAAATCGGCGAGGATCTCCGAAAACCTCGCCAGGCAGCCCATCCGCGCCAAAGCGGCCGGATCTTCGAGATTCAGATTCTGCACTCCCAGGACGTGGAGAAGTCTGTAGTAATCCCGTACCAGATTGACTGTTGCGGTGTTGTTCTTTACGAGACGCTTCCAATCCTCGAGGTAATCCTCGAGATCGGAGATACCCGACCCATCTGCAAAAACGCTTTCGAATTCGGCAACAAGGATGTCGAGGCTTACGGTTACGGGCTGGCCGAAGCGCTCATTTTTCCAATCGTTGTCACAAAGCCACGCATAAGTCTTGCCGAGCACCGAGGCCTCGGGTTGCAGGAACAAGCCGGTCCTGCCGGCGCAGCGGAAAGGGATGTCATGATCCCGAAACGCCTGGATGAGTGGCGGCGAAGAAGTACGGACTGACCGATACAGGACGGCGATATCGCGGTAGCGGTAGCCACGCTTGACGAGCGCTTGTACTGTCTTGGCAATCATGGCAGCTTCATCGTCCGCAGTTTCGGCGGCCCAGCAATGAACTTCGAGGCTGGACTTGGCCCGGTTGGGCTCCATCTTTTTCTGAAGCCGCGGCGCGATGGATTTGGCAAAGTCATTTGCCGCCGCGATGATTTTCGGCCTCGAACGCCGGTTAACCGACAACGGCAGAGAAGTTGATGGCTTGTATCGTTTCCTGAATTCCAGGATGTTACCCACATCGGAGCCGCGCCATTGATAGATCGCCTGATCGTCGTCGCCCACAACACACAGTTGTACTGGGGGCATGGCCAGCAGCTCAATCAGCCGCTCCTGCCCAGGGTTAATATCCTGGTACTCGTCAACGATGAGATGCCGGAGAGGGTCGTGGATATGACTGAAGGTGCCAGGATCCTCCAGGGCAGCAACAGCTTTTGTTATGAGCTGTCCATAAGTGAGGAAATGGTACCGTTCCAGCGTCTCACAATAGAGCGCATAGCAATCGCCGAAGGGTGTGCCTTTGATGCTTTTGGGGTCGATCAATTCGTTTTCGATAACGTCGACATTGCGGAGAAAATCAAAGATCGGGCGCCAGTGCTTCACGCCGAGCTGGCTCAGTCCCAGGCGCTTATGCTCCCGGCTCATCAGACCTGCCAGCCGATTTTCATCGAGGACATCGAAATTGCCGTACCCGGGAACGTGATCATGCAGCAACCGGAGGCAATACCCATGTATGGTTCCGACAAACATCGGCCCCATACGGTCGAGAAATGCCGCCCCCTTTGATTCGGCGACCCTTTTCGTAATGCGAGCCTTCAGGGATTCGGCTGCTCTTTCTGTGAAAGTAAAGGCAATAATCTGGCCGGGGTCGACGCCATCAACCACTAAGGCTGCGACTCTCTGGGCAACTGCCTCGGTTTTCCCGGAACCGGCGCAAGCGATTACCTGGACGTGACCGGAGCGGTGTTCGACAACTCTCTGTTGTTCAGGCGAGAGAATTGTCTGCTTTCGTTCCGCGCTACTACTTCCGTTTGTCACAGTTTATGGCCGCTCCGTGCTTCAATTGCCCATCGATTTTCGTTTGTGAACCACCCCGAAGAATCCATGGGGATAACGCTTCTCATGATCGACTCACGTTGGCTGATTCATTTTCTGAAGCGCTTCCTTGACCTCCCTGACGCATCTTTCCATCTGATCTCGTACCTCGTAGACCCAGAATCGTTTCACGGTCCACCCCAGCGCATTAAGTCGAATATCGCGGTAGATATCCTCACGGCAACGGCTCCCATCCCATTCTTTGTGGTAGTACTCGCCATCTACCTCGACGTCGAGTTTTTTGTCACCATTGACTATGGCAAGATCGAGCCGGTACTGATGCTCAGGGTACTGGGGGATAGGTCTCATTCCGGCTTTTTCAAGAGCTTCGCGCAAGACGGGTTCCCAGGGCCCCACTCTTCCGGGATCACCGCGACCGAGACCGTAAGTGCCATTCGGATCCGGACTCGCCAAGGAAGCGACAAACCGCGTGAACTCTTCAAGGTGGGAAATACCACAAGTGGCACATGCATCAGCATCTCCGACAACATGCAGAAGCGCACGCGCACGTGTGATGGCTACATTGAACAAATTTCCCGTCGTCGAAAGAAAGTGTTTCGCTCCCGCACTCATTCCAGGAGCGACAACGGGTGAGAAGAAAATGACGTCCCGCTCATCGCCTTGAAATCCGTGAGCTGTTGATGTCTGCAACCTGGATCTTTCGATCGTGGCGAGGTCCAATTGCTGATTCAACATGTCCAGGATTCTGTTTGCCTGAGCTCGAAACGGAGTAACAACGCCAACGGTGCCGGTGAACTTGCCGTCGGAAAGTAAAGAGCATACTTCCTTCACGACCGCGTCGGCCTCCTGCAAGTTGATGGCTCCTCCAGTTGCAGGCTTGATTACCTTCCCGGGAACTGAGGTCCATAAGACGCCGGGCACGTGGGCAGAAGGACGTTTTAGCCTGCGATAGTCTGTGCAGATTTTCAAGGAATCGGAGTACCACTTCCGGTTTGAGAATCGCACGATGTCCGCGTGCGATCTAAAATGCTCCCGCAAGCTGATGAGGTTTCCCGTTCCAACTCGTGTCGCGGCGAGGTCGAAAAGCGAGTTGATGGAATAGGCGAAAGGCTGATCTTCAGCGGCCACAAGATAATGTTTTGCTTGCAGTTGTTGGTCGCGCCTTGATGCAATCTGAGTGATATGGCGCAATTGGTTCGGGTCACCGATTACCAGGGCTCGCTTTGCCCGAAAGAGAATGGGCAGAGCGGACGGAATGTCGCATTGGCTCGCCTCGTCAATAACCACGAGATCAAAGACGGCACTCTCGAAGGGGAGCGCACCGCGAGCAGATAGATTTGTCACTGCCCAAACAGGAAGGATGCGCGATATCACCTGGAAGAGGCGTTCCTGCTCTCTCTTCAGTTGGGCATAGACTCGGCCACCGATCTCGTCCTTCGCCAGGCGCTCGATCGTGGCTCGATATTCGCCCAGAGCTTGGCGATCTGATGCGCCATGCAATCTATCCGGCAGAAGTTTGCCATGTAAGCCGATCCGCTTGGCGGCGCAATCCCACAGTTCTTCCTCAATCTGTGAGAGTTCAGCGGCCAAGTCCTCAGGATTGGGGAGGTTGACTAGGGCAGTGAGTTCCTTATGATACATCGCGATCTGTTGTGTGGCCTCAGCCTTTAGAGAGGCTTGCCGGAGAAATTCATCCCATGGCCGGAATCCCATTCTGTTTTCGGGCGATGCCGGGATTGTTCCAAGAACGTCGGTATAGTCCGATAGGTAAATGGCAAGATGACGAAGATGTTGCCGATCTTTCGATCGCCTTAACGCCAGGAGGATCTGCTTCCAGAGCGACACAGAGTCGTCGATTCGCTCTGGCACGATCACAAGAGCCCTGCTGAGCGCACCTGGATCAACGGTCTTCTTAGATTTCCATAGGGTATCGAAGGCAGCTTTGGTCATTTTTGTTTGCATAGATTCCAGTTTTCGATCGAGGTCGTCAACACGATTTCGACTGGTTCGCAGCGCTTCGACCCGCTCCCAAAGATCCTGTCTTTTTTTCTCAAGCCTTTGGAGTTCCTCGGCCACCTCCTTGTCTGCAATTCGATCTTCGGCCGAAACACTCAGAGAGAGCATTCGGGCGATGAAATCCACAAACTCAGCACGAAGATCCCGATCGCCGGCTCGGCTCCCTACGCGAAGCACCAAAGGGTATCCGGACAGTCCGTTCAGGCGCACTTCAACAACATCTACCGCCTGGTTATTTTTGCTGGTGAAGAGAACACGTTCTCCACGTAGGTGCGCATTGGCCAACACGTTGAGGATTACTTGGGACTTGCCCGTCCCCGGCGGGCCTGTAACAACGGTAAACTGCTGTTCGAACGCTGATCGGACGGCGGCTCTTTGCTCGTCGTTCAGTGGGGTTACCTCAATCAAGGCCGCAGAAGAATCCGCTTTGATGATGCGTTCTCCTGGTTTTCCTGCCGACGTGACAATAGGTAGCACGGATCGGTCAATGGCTGCGTCCTTCGCATCAGTACGGAGTAGCTCCAATTCCTTTTCCAGACCCTGAGTAAACTTAGACCTTTCGCCCAGGACAATAACCGCACGGTTGTAAAAGCCGCCCGACGAAAGGTCAGCTACGTGGGGAGTGTGAGAAAGGCATATGGGATCAAGCTGCTCTATACAATCCGCAGGAGGACCGATCTCGCCAATTCGCCTCACTATGTCCGAAAGGCCATCTTCTGGCGGTTCACCGTCGAGGGAAATCAAACCGAGGCTGTCCAAGAAATCGCGTCGCTCCTCGTAGTTTGCGAAGATCTTTCTCAAACACTCCGGATTTGGCCGTGGCCAGTCAGGAATGAGTTTTATATGCAGATCGGTGCCGGTGACCTCAAACTCGACCGCCTGAAGAAACAGCGGCAAACCAAATCCTCCAGTCCAGCCAGACCTGGATTGGGCAATCCAGTCCACATACAGCGGATATCCATAATAGAGCGCAGCGGCAGCTCCACGCTGTCGCAGTTGCTTCACAAAGCCTGATCGCTCCGGCGTCACTGGGATAGCGGCGATGGTTGTGTCCGACAGGCTCCATTCCTTTTGCAGGGGAAACGTCAAGTAATTCCGCCCTTCGTCGCTCAAAAAGAATCGGGCCCCGTCGCTCTCATCTTCTTGAACGCAGTCAAGGTAGTAAGACAGTAGCCTGCGAAAACGATCTTGGGGTGGCCCAGGCTGGCAAGATCCTTCCGTCTTTAGATCAGGGCGGGCGGCGCCAGGTCCATGTGGCTTGGTGGTGGAAGTTCTGGCATGAGGGACTGACCAGCGATACGAGGCATCCTGGACAACCTTTCCGCGCATATCGGGTGAGTACAGACAGCCATTGATTTGCTCCTTAGTTACCACAGACCCTGCGTTTGCCGTAACGCATTGTGCTATTTGGCGCGCCAGCAATGGACTTTCGGATGATCTGAGGATTTCAATAATGGCTGTCTTAAGGTCTTCCTTGGCGAAAGGCATAGTAGCCTCAGACTTTTGTCCCACTGCAGCCACAGAGGAAACTGTGCTGTCACAGGCTCAAATCGATCCCTGTCATCAGGTCGAACTTGCGCCTGCAAAGAGAGATGGAGAATCATTGTATTTCAAATCGACGCAGATGGGATAGTAGTTCCTTAGGAGCGCTGGATGCTGCCGCAATCTGTCAGCCATCTCCCGGTCTTGCGGAAAGAGCAGTTCCGGCATTAGCTGACCACTTTGCAGGCGATCTACATATTCTTCTTCGTTTGCTGAGAGATTGAGCCAGGGGCCAATGATTTCGGCAACGCGGTCCAAGAGTTCGTGCGCATCGGGGCGCTCGCCATCCCGAAGCAGCGGATGCGGCATCTCCTCAACAGCGTCGTCTGTCAGCCGCTGGAGGCGGTCCAGTTTGTATCGTGTCAGAGGCTGGTCGAGAACGCCGGCCATGGCGATAAACACTGCTCGCATTTTGCGACTTTCGGCGAACGGGCCTACCCGTTTCGGGAGAATCGAGATGTCGTAAAGATCACGCGGGGCAACGCGATCGAGCATGGCGATCGCTTTTCCAGCTATGAGCTCGCTTTCGGCAACTACCTTCCCTAAAACAATCTCTCCTTCTCCCGGATTCCAGACCGGCAATTGTCGGATCGCATCAAGTGGAAGTCGATGAAGGAAATTCACGTTGACTTGCAGTGTCCCTTCACCTCACAGGGCCGACGCATATCTGAGGTAGGCCGATTGCCGGCATGTTCCTCGGCACTACCTATTTCGGAGCAGAGATCGCGGAAACGGCAAAGATGAGCGGGGCCGGAGCTAATCGACGATGAAGAGCTTTGCGCCTTGCTCGGTGCGTGAGCGGTGGGGGGCGGTTTTATCCGCGACCTGGTAGCTGCTTCCCGGTTTGAGCACGTAGGACTCGCCGTTTTTCAATTCTGTTGTCAATTCGCCTTCGAGCACGAGAAGAACATGCCCGCGGTCGCACCAGTGATCCGCCAAATACCCTGGCGAGTACTCGACCATGCGCACGCGAATGTTGCCGACCTCGAGCGTGCGCCAATACGCGGTCCCGGTCTCACCGGGATGAGCCGTTGGCTTGATCGCGGACCAATCAGCAATACAAAAGGGAACATCACATATCTGCATGGTCAATCCTCACGGTAGCACTGTTTCTGAAACTCCTAAAAGCGTTCTTCTGTCATCTTGATTGCGGCTTGGAAATCGGTATAGTGAACATACTTGATCGTATTCATCCAAAGAACAAAGGGCTGGCCCACGGGATGATTCCTCACGACAAACGGACGGACGTTATTGCGGGAGGATCCTGAGGTCATGGGCCGCGAATGCCATGTATTTCCTGCATCCGGCGTGGTCCATTTCTCAATCTCAAAAATCCCATTGACCTGCCTGGACAGATAGACCGTCGCGGGATCCATCGGATCCAGCACAATCCCGCCCGAATAATGAGGCTCCGGCTCGGTTTTTCCCGCCGGGGTCTCGGGGAACCACTTGCCGGCCGCGCAGATTTCGTGATCCTGCCATTTTGAGCCATCCCAACATGCATAGTAATAGCGGTGATCGTCTTCCTGCGGCAGCCGGGTATAAACAATCACAGGCCGCCCCTTCGAATCCGCAGCCACATCCCAGATCCAGGCGCGTGCCGCTTTCCCGTCGTACACCCGATCCGCCTCGGCATGGGCGAGAGGCAGGGCATCCATTCCTTTGATGCGCGTGCCGTCCGCCTTGTATAAAGCTCCATTCCTGTAGCAGGCATAATAGATGCCGTTGGCCGGCTCATTGCGCGGATGGCCATCCGTGAAGGCAAAGTGAATCCGATCGCCGCCGTTGCCGGCCACCTTCATATAAGGACGGACCTGGTCGCTCGGATTGGTCTGGATAAGCGTTCTGGCCTCAGCCCAGGTTTTCCCGTCATCCGTATAGGAAAAGCTCGGTTTGAAGTTGCCGCCGCGCCAGAAAAGATAGATCCGCCCGTTCTCTTTGGAGAGCTGGACGGGATTTGCATACGCGGAGTCGGTCATTCGCGCCAGAATGCAGGCGCAACTGCAATCACTCCTTCCTTCCAGGTCAGGAATTTGCGCCGTTTGAGCTGAAGAAGCACGCGCGAAAGCGTTTCGGGCGTTGTGCCGATCGCTGAGGCCAATTGTTTCTTATTGATCTCGGCAGTGATCTGTTCGCGCTCTCCATATTGTTCGCGCAGGAAAGCGCGCAGCCGTTCCTCGACGTCCTGGCTCGTCAACTGCCGGATCTTCTCCGCCAGATAGCGCTGCTTGCGCAACAGCATGGCGATGAAATCGTTGCGGAAATCCTCCTGGCGCAGGAGACTAAGCAAATCTCGGCGCGGGAGCTTGAAGACCAGCACATC
>Ga0315284_10004077_pt1 | contig 20766 bp, 14 predicted proteins | sample YL17G09_16_MG_FD_203696 | JGI IMG/M metagenome (GOLD analysis project Ga0315284, IMG submission 203696) | Sediment microbial communities from Yellowstone Lake, YNP, Wyoming, USA - YL17G09_16 | ecosystem: Environmental > Aquatic > Freshwater > Lake > Sediment | place: USA: Wyoming | collected...
CCGGCAACCTGAGCTCGATGCACACGATGAACTTCTACCCGAACTGGGCCCCCATCCAGGAACTCTCGGACTGGTTCGAGCACTGGGCCACCAAGGGTGTGAAGCCAGCCTTCACATGCGAGTACGCGGCGCCGTGCACGTGGGACTGGACGATGTACCGGGGTTGGTACAAGGGCAAGCGGTCCTTCGGCAGTGCCACCGTGCCGTGGGAGTTCTGCGTCGCCGAATGGGACGCGCAGTTCCTGGGTGACCGGGCCTACCGCCTGAGCGAGCGGGAGAAGAGGAACCTGCGCTGGGAGGCCAAGCAGTTCCGGGAGGGCAAGCTGTGGCATCGTTGGGACTACCCCTATGACGTGGGGGCATCGGTCTTCGAAGATCGGCACGTCGTCACCGCCAGGTACATCACGGACAACTGGCGTGCTTTCCGTACCTGGGGAATGTCGGCGAACTCGCCGTGGGAGTACGACCCGTTCTGGACACTGCGCGAGAACGTGGATCGAAGTCGCAAGGAGTTCCGGGTTGACTGGGAGCGCCTGCAGCGCCCGGGGTTCAGTCCAGACTACCTTGAGCGGCCGTTCGAGGCGATGCCGCAGAGCTTCGCGCGCACGGACTGGATCCCCAACGCAGACGGGCAGGCCCTGATCCGCAACAACATGCCGCTGCTGGCCTATATCGCGGGGAAGCCGGCGCGCTTCACCAGCAAGGACCACAACTTCCGCCCGGGCGAGACGGTTGAGAAACAGCTTATCATCATCAACAACTCGCGCGAAACGGTGGTGTGTGATTGGGAGTGGTCCCTTGGCCTCCCGTTGGCCCTGCACGGGCGCGGGGAAGTGAGCGTGCCGACCGGGGAGCAGCAGCGCCTCCCGATCCGGGTCCAGTTGCCGGCCGGGCTGGCACCTGCCCTATATGAGCTGACTGCGGCCGCCCGGTTCAGCAATGGAGAGGCCCAGACGGATTCCTTCGCCATTCACCTCATGCCGCGCCCAGCGGCTCTCCGCGCGAGCGCGAGAGTAGCGCTCTTCGACCCCAAGGGAGAGACCGGCAAGCTGCTGGACGAGATGGGGGTCCGGTGCCAGCGCGTGGAGGCCAACGCGGATCTCTCGCCATACGATGTGCTTGTGATTGGCAAGAGAGGGCTAACAGCGGACGGGCCCGGGCCGGAACTGAGTCGGGTGCGCGAGGGACTGAAGGTGATCGTGTTCGAGCAGACCTCGGAGGCGCTCGAGAAGCGGCTGGGCTTCCGGGTGGAGGAGTATGGCCTTCGGCAGGCTTTCCCGCGCGTCCCGGATCACCCGCTGCTGGCCGGGATGGAGGCGGAGAACCTGCGCGACTGGCGCGGGGAGGCGACCATCCTCGCGCCGCGCCTGAAGTATGAGACGAACGATGACGTGTTCAACGGCGCGCCGACGGTGAAGTGGTGTGGTATTCCCGTGACGCGAGTGTGGCGATGCGGCAACCGGGGCAACGTCGCCTCGGTGCTGATCGAGAAGCCCGCGCGGGGGAGCTTCCTGCCGCTCATTGACGGCGGGTACAGCTTGCAGTACAGCCCCCTTATGGAGTACCGCGAAGGGAAGGGGATGATCCTCTTCTGCCAGATGGACGTGACAGGCCGCAGCGAAAGCGATCCTGCGGCCGGGACGCTGGCGCGGAACCTCCTTCAGTACGCAGCCGCCTGGCAGCCGGCCGCGAATCGGAAGGCGCTCTATGCTGGCGATGCCGCCGGGCGTCGCTACTTCGAGGCCGCCGGCGTCTCACTGGGCTCCTACGCGGGAGGTGAACTCGCGGCCGACCAGGCGCTGATCGTGGGTCCCGGTGGGGGCGCGCAGTTGGCGAGGAGCGCAGCGTCCATCCGTTCCTGGCTCAAGTCGGGCGGGAACCTGCTGGCGGTGGGACTGGATGAGGCGGGTGCGAATGCCTTCCTGCCGTTCCGGGTGAGCATGAAGAAGGAGGAGCACATCGCCGCCTTCTTCGAACCGGCTCGGATGGACTCTCTGCTCGCGGGCGTGGGGCCGGCGGATGTCGTCAACCGCGACCCGCGAGAGCTGTTGCTCGTGTCCGGGGGCGCTTCGGTCGCGGGGAACGGCGTGCTCGCTACGGGCGAGGATGCGAACGTCGCCTTCTGCCAGCTCGTGCCCTGGGAGTTCGAATGGCAGAAGCAGATGAACCTGAAGCGGACCTACCGCCGCGCCAGCTTCCTGGTGGGCCGTCTGCTGGCCAACATGGGGGTGGCCGGCGCCACGCCCCTGCTCGGTCGCTTTGGCGAGCCGGTGACGCCGGCCGGCCCGGGCAAGCGCTGGCTGGAGGGCCTCTATCTCGATCAGCCCGAGGAGTGGGACGACCCGTACCGGTTCTTCGGTTGGTGAGCAGGTTCCCGGGCCCGTCTGTCGCGGGTGCTGACGGCGACCGCCGGCCCAAGTCCCGACTCCGGCTACCCGCTCGGCTTGGCGCCACTGTCCGGGGTTCCGTCGCGGATGGGATCGGTATCTCAGAGCAGCCGCGCCCCGGTGGCAATGACCGGCAACCCCACCCAGTCGAATCCCCACTCGGCGTTCTCGTTCATCCTCGGTGACCTCCCAGAATAGGGGTATGCACGAAGGGAGAGAGTAGCACGAGACGGGCGGCAGCGGCGGCCTGGGCGCCTCGGCTGCACTGGAGAGCCAGACGCGATGGACCCCACGGGCGGAGCGTCTCACGGCGCTCCGCCCGTTCCAACCCCCGGGACGACGAACCTATCAGCCAGGATCATCCATGAGCAGTCGCATCAGTACGCTTGCGCAGACCAGTCCGCCGCCCCTCCGCGGGGTGCTCCGCCCCCGGGCCCGCGCGCTGGTGGCGCTCCTCCTACTGGTCCCCGCGTTTGTCGTCCTGATGGTGTGGGGCAACTGGATGGCCGGCGGGACCGGACCGGGCGGCTCCATGTTCGGGCCCGCGGTGGCGCTGCTCTTCCTGCTCACTCTCCTCAACCGGTGGCTTCGCCGCCGGCGGCCGAGGTGGTGCTTCACCCCCGGCGAGATGGTCACCATCTACTCTGTGGTCGCCATCACCGCCGCGATGACCGGCAGCGCCTGGGATTGGTTCGGGGCCCTCGCCCCGGCCATCACCTACCCCGCCTGGGCCGCCAGCCCCTCCAACGGCTGGGCCGACAGCATGCTGCCCAACCTCCCCGCCTGGCTCATCATCACCGACCGGGAGGTGCTGCGCGGCTTCTACGCAGGCGACACCTGGCCCTACCGCGCGGATATCCTACGCGCGTGAATCGGTCCGGCCAGCTGGTGGACACTGTGGACGATGGGGCTGCTCTGGGTCACGCTCTGCCTGCATGTCATCGTACGCCGCCGCTGGTCGGAAGAGGAGAAGCTTCCCTTCCCCATGACCGAGCTGCCGCTGCGCCTGCTCGAGTCCGGTGACTCCCTGTGGCGCAGTCCCTTGTGGTGGATCGGAGTGGGCGCCTCGGCTGGCATCGGCATCCTCGCCATCCTCGGCCGGTTCTTCCCCGCGGTGCCAGGGGTTCCGCTTGGGACGGACCTATCGAACTACATCAACAACAACCCCCCCTGGGACGCGCTGCGCTGCTGGCAGTTGTCGTGGAGGCCGTGGTCGATTGGGCTCTCCTATCTGATGCCGGTCGATCTGGCCTTCTCTTTAGTCGCCTTCAACCTCCTCTGGCGCGCCGAATACGTGCTCTCCCGCCTGTTTGGATGGTGTACCTCCTCCTATGCCGGCTTCCCCTACGGCGATCAGCAGACCATCGGCGCCTACCTGGCTATGCTGGCTGCGGTGCTGTGGCTGGACCGGCGCTATCTGGGGCAGGTGCTCCGAAAGGCCGCGGGCCTGAGTTCCCACCTCGACGACGCCAAGGAGGCCTTCAGTTACCGTCTGGCCGTGTTCGGTGCGCTGGGCGGGGGCATCTTCCTCTACTGGTTCCTACACCGGACCGGCTTGGGGAACCTCCTCTCCGCCGTCTTCCTCCTCCTCTACTTCGCTATGATGGTGGTGATGAGCCGGATCCGCGCGCAGCTCGGGCCGCCGAACCACGAGATGCTGGGCGTCACCCCGGAGTACCTCCTCACGCAGTTCCCTGGGACGCGCGCCATCCCGCGGCGCGGCCTCGGGATGATCGCCTTGCTCCGGCCCTACCTGGGAGAGCAGCGCACCAATCCGACGCCGACGCAGCTCGAGGGGCTGCGCCTGGCCGAACGCGTCGGCGCGAGCCAGAGCTGGTTGGCCTGGCTCAGCATGGCCGCGGTGCCGCTGGCGATGCTCTGTTACTTCTGGGCGAACCTCGCCCTCGCGTATAGCCATGGACTGGAGGCGAAGGGCGACCTCAACCTGGTGTATGTGTCGCGCCAGGTGACGGAGAAACTGGACACTTGGCTGCGCAGCTCCGGCGAGCCGGACTGGGGCGGGGTAGAGGCCCTCGGCGTTGGGTCGCTGGTGACCTTCCTGTTGATGGTGGCCAAGCTTCAGTTCTCGTGGTGGCCCTTGCACCCGATTGCGTTCCCGCTGGCCATGAGCTACCCTATCGATGGCATGCTGCCAGCGATCATCATCTCGCTCAGCGTGAAGGCGCTGCTGCTCCGGTACGGGGGCTTGCGCGCTCACCGGAAGGCGCTTCCGCTCTTCCTCGGGCTGATTGCGGGCAGCGCCGTGACGGGGCTGGGGCAGTCACTCCTGTTCCACAGTCTGGGAGTGCAGTGACGCGCGGAAGACGCCGATTAGGGTGAGTATTGGTGCAGGGAGTTGCGCGCCATGAGAGGACGCCTGTCTGGACCGCCGGATGGCCCGAGTGGCCCGCCCATGACGACCGGGAAATCGCCGCGGGAAGAGGGAGGATCCGACCGATGCAGAGAGTGTCATGCCAGACCGGACAACCTTCGCCGTTTCGAGCGGAGATGAGGAGGTTGATAGCCGTCGCCACGCTCATCACGTTGGCCGCGTGGGGAGGCAGTCGCGACGCGGCCGCCGATGGGCGACGCTGGTACGTCAGCGCGCGCACTGGGAGCGACGCTGCCAATGGGAAGACCGCGAAGACGGCCTTCCACACGCTGCCGCGCGGGCTCAAGGCGGTGGGCGCGGGCGACGCGCTCATCGTGATGCCGGGGGTGTACTACCATGCGCCCCTGGAGATCCGGGACCTGCCTAGCAGCCTGGAGAAGCCCATCTGGATCCTGGCCGCGCCCCGCGGAAAGGCTGTCATCAGCGCCGCCTGGCCGGAAGCCGCCGAGGGTCAGGTGAAATGGAGAGACGAGGGTGAGGGCCTCTACAGCGCGCCCCATGGGCCCGTGCTTTTCGGAGGATGGAAGGGGCACTTCCTCTACCGCTACATGTCCCTGGGCGATCTGAAACGCGCGCGAGCGAAGACCACTGGCTCGTACGGAGAAGTGAACGGGCCCGAGAGTGGGATCGTGTGCGCAGACGGCCAGGTGTACGTGAAGCTCCCTGGTGGCGCGGACCCCAACCGCGAGAAGATCCTCCTCTCGCCTCCTTTCTGGGGCGAGCCGGGGACGTCGGCCGTCATACGTGTCTACAACTCGCCTGGCCTCATCATCGATGGCCTGCGCGTGCAGGCCTCCGGCACCTTCGGCATCCAGTTCGACGCGGCCAGCTCGCACCCGGTGGTCCGCAACACTGTGTTCCAGTACTGCCGCGCGGGGCTGAGCCTGCCCTCGGACAGCCTGGTGGAATGGTGCGAGCACACCTACCCGGGGTTCCACGCGCTCTCGGAGGAGGTGCGCCGGCGCAACGGCGGGCGTATCCTCATCTACCCGCTGGTCAAGGACTACCAGCCCGCGAACTGGTACGAGTTCGGGATCGCGGACTTCAGCTACGACCCCGCAACAGAGCAGAACCCACCGGTGAACTGCGAGTTCCGCTACAACTTCAACCACGAACTCTTCGATGGAGAGAACCTTGGCTCGTTCAACGACAGCGAGAGCCACCACAACGTCTACTCGCATTGCTACGACAACTGCGTGGAGCTGGAGGCATGGAAGGAAGGCTTCCCCTCCCGCAACCTCCGCTTCCACGACAACCTGCTGCTGAGCTGCCCTTCGGCCCCGCTCTCGCACCAGAACCCCGAGTACCTGACGGGGCCGCAGTACGTCTACCGCAATGTGGTCTACGGCTACGATGACACCGGGTGGAACCCGTGGACGCTGATCAAGTCCAAGTGCTACGAGAAGGGGAACGGCTTCTACTACTATCACAACCTCTTCTGGGTGGAGTCGGCAGAGGCCTACTGGAACGAAAAGGAGTGGCCCCAGAACTGGCTCAAGACGTTCGACTTCACCAACAACATCTTCGTCTTCACGAAGCACCTGCGACGGCCCACCGGCCCAGCGGGATCGGAGCAGTACTTCCAGGCCGGCCACAACCTTGTCGCCACGCCGCAGGGGGACGAACCGATACTGAGCGCGCTCCTTCGTAATGGCGGCATCTCCCTCACCGACCCCGATGCCGTCGGGGTGCGCAACCCCCGCGCGCTCGACTTCAGTCTCAGACCTGGCAGCCTCGCCATCGACGCGGGCACCCGCCTCCCCGGCTACAATGACGACGCGATCGGGGCGCCCGATATCGGGCCGTTCGAGTTCGGGAAGCGCTATGGGGCCGACTGGCCTCGGCCGAGGCAGACGGCCTTCGACGTGAACCCACCGGCGCGGATCAGCGGGAAGAGACAGGCGCCCAAGGTGGTGCTGTTCGCGGAGTAGCTCAGCCGACGACTACCACAGGCCCCTCAACGCGAGCTCGTAGGACGGCCGAAGGGCGAACATGTGAAAGCCAGTAGCGCGACCTGTGGCCGCCAAGTAGCTTTGGGACGCCGATTGTGTCGCCTAGACCCGTGGCATGACCCCGTGGATTGCGGCCCAACAGAGCGTGTGAGCACGAGAAACGGGACACGAATGAGTCATTGGGGCGTCCGGTAGGGCAGAACAAGGTCGCGAAGACGCGGTGAAACGCGCCGGGCCACGAGGTGACACTGGTCGCGGTCGGCAGAGCGGGTCAAGCCGCGACTCAATGGGCGCTGATCCTGGTGCCGATAAGGACGAGGTGCTCGAAGCGGGTCGGAACGGCGCCCGGAGGCGCCGCCCAGAGGTCTCATATGGTAGAATGACCGAGAGTCACAGGCAAGCCTACAGGGCTGTCAGCGGTGTCCCATCGCCACTTGACACGGACAGGTGCTCCGACGACTCATCCATACCCCATCGTCACACTCATACGCACCATGGCGCCGCCACTCACGGGACCATGCCGCTGGTCGGGGCGATACAGCCGGTGTCCCAAACCCGTTTGACACCCACATGCTGTATCTTTCGTTCCGCGGGCGAGCTACCTGGTCGCTCCCGTTCGGGGGGAGGGCAGGCGAATGGTTCGCGCCGGCTGGGCGTGTCGGAACGACCTGAAGGGCTTCACCCGGTGGCATACGCGGCAGTCGCTGATCGTCCCTGCATACCCCTGGTGCTCGATGGCCTGGACGTTATCGGCCGCCACCACAGTGGGGGTGATGGCATGGGGGCTGCCGTGGCAGGCCGCGCAGTGGACGTTGCCGTGGCCCACCGAGTTGCGGTAGAGCGTATCCGCCTGCTCGTACTGAGATCCGGATTTATTGTGGCAGTTCCCACAGCGTGGCAGATCCACCCAGGGCCGCCGGTCAGGACTGGCGACGGCCTCCATGGAGGCATGGCAATCGGTGCAGGTCATGCCCTTGGCGTAGTGCACATCGCGGAAGCACTGGGTCTGCATCCCCGGGTGACAGGCGTAGCAGGCCACGCCGTTGGTCATGTCGAGCACGTCGCCCATGCGAGTGGCGTGGGCCAGGTGCATGGAGCGTGAAAGGGTGTTGCGGCCCTGGGCTCCAGAGAGGCCTAGCTCGGGCTGGCCGTGGCATCCGCCGCAGAGCACCGGCTTGCCGGTTTCGAGGTGATCAGCGTAGAGAGTCGTGCCGTGAAGACGGTCGTGGGCATCGAGTACGCTGGCCGGTGCGTCGGAGCCGTTGTGGCAGAGCCAGCAACTGATCTCCCAGGAGACCGGGACGACGGCATGGGTCTGGGCGAGCGTCCTCGCTCCCGCGCTGACGGTGATGGTGGCGAGGTTATAGGGGTCGAGCACTCCGGAATCGTTGATAGGGGTGATGGGGATGCCGGTGGCGGACCAATCGTTCGCGCCCGTGGGCGTCATGGTCCCCTCCAATCCCTTGCCGGTGAGGCCCACATCCAGGGGCAGCGATATCCCCAGGAGGTCCTTCACGTAGGACCAGAAGTTGGTCTTCTGATACGAGGTGGTGTTGGCGGGCACGGAGTAGCTGAGGGTGATGCCGCGGGTCATGATCGTAGACCGGAGGCCGCGAAGAATCACTTGAGCGTGCAGGGTGTTGAAGGGCGGCAGGATCATGAACTCGGAGAAATCCTGGTTCATGCAGTGCATACCGAGGTCGTTGTAGCCGAGCACGACGTAAGGACTGGCGGGAGCGGTGACCGCCCGGGCCGGAGCGGGCGAGGTCATTACAGCCGCCAGAGAGCAAACTGCGATCACGGGCAAGATCAAGCGCCTCATGCGGCGCCTCCTTCCGTGCTGTTAGGATTTGGCGGGGAGGGCCGTGTCCTCCCCAGGAACCCTATCCGGGCATCCTTGGCCGGTTTCCTTCCTGGCTGAGTCGGTGCCATCCTTGTTCGCATGAGTACCGTTTCGAGCTTCCTGTTCACAGTTGGACACATTTCGTGTGTCGAGGGCCCGCAATACCGCCCTGAGAACCCCGACCAGACGACAGCCCAGTCTCCGTTCCACGTATATGGGGCCTACGCTGTCTCGTGGCCGCTGACCACCTGCCTCCGAGTCCTACTTCAGACAGTTCAAGGTCTCAAGCCGGTCTCACTGGCGCTCGGACACCCGCACGCTGGGCCAGCAGGCTTGTCGCGAGGGCTACTCGGCGCGCTATCTGCGCCTCCCGCGGCTGCTCTCGGAGCTGGCCATCGCCCACGGGGATGGCCGCTATCCCAGAGTGCTGGCCTCCCTGGTCCGGATGGATCTGATCGTGCTCGACGACTGGGGCACTGCCGCCCTCGCCCCGGAGCAGTGTCGAGAACTGCTGGAGATCCTGGAGGACCGCTACCAGCGCCGCTCCACCCTGGTCGCCTCTCAATTACCCGTCGCCGACTGGCACGAATACCTGGGCGATCCTACTCTCGCGGACGCTATCCTGGATCGCCTCGTCCACAACGCGCACACCATCACGCTGAAAGGGGAGTCCATGCGAAAACGCAACAAGCCATTGTCAGCCGAAGGGAAAACGAGTACAACAGAGACCAAGTGAACTACCCCGCGTCGTCGCTTCGCTCCGACCAACATCAGTGATCACTCTGGATCGGAACGCGCGGTCGCCTTCAATCGGAACGCGCGATCACTTTCGTCGGAATGCGCACCCGCTAGGGGATAGGATCATGTGCCAGACAGGTATGCCGAAGAGACTGGCAGGCACGATGTACCAGGAGGGGATGAAGATACCCCACCTGAATGTGGGCCCGTACCATGTGATAACCAACCGCTACAACTGGTACAAGCCGTGGAAGTGGTTCGTGAGGTAGGCACGTCATGCGCCGACGGGAGCGAAGGCAACAGATGGTGACCAGCATACTGACGCCGAATCTGTTCCTGTTTGAGCGTCTGGCGTCGTCAGATATCCCGCGAGTGGTGACGTTTGTCTACCAGGTGGCCGATCGCGTTAGGCAGTCCGTGTACGTTCTCGCATTCGAGATCGAGGGTCGGAGAGTGGGCGGCCCCCCGCTGCCGGGCCCGGCAGAGACCGCGGTCGTGCGCTTGGGCAGAGAGGATGCTGCTCGCACTGAATGGTTCGGCGTTGGCGATGATATCGTGTTGTGGCGGCCTGCCAGCAGAGAGTGGAGCTGCGATCTGATCGGGCAACACTGGGAGCGGGAAAGACAGGCTTGCTGGGGCGTACTGGTGGACGAAAGAGGCACAGATGGGGTGGTCAGCAACCTCCAGGCGACATGGCCGCGGCGTCACGCGGCAGGCGATCACCTGGTACGACTCCGTTCGACCATAGGCCCCGAGAGGAAGCTCGCCATGGTGTCCTACGATGGCAGTTCCTTCCACGGCAAGGCGTATGCCGACTGCTGGGACATCGTGCTTGGTCTTCTCAAAGAGATCAGCGGCGGCCAGCTCGAGGTGTACACCGACGATCCTGTTCCAGCCCCGTAATGGCCTTGCCCCCGAGAACGGGTCCAGGTGGTATGTTGGGATCTGAGGACCTGGACGGAGTCTGGAGGAGCAAGGCAGATGAACGGGAAGCGACACACGCCGGAGCAGATCATCCACAAGCTGGGGCAGGGGTCGACGGTGCCCCAGGTGTGCAAGCAGATCGGGGTGACGGAGCAGACCTATTACCGATGGCGCACGGAGTACGGTGGGCTGCGGCTGGACCAGGCGAAGCGGTTGAAGGCGCTGGAGACCGAGAACACGCGGCTGAAGAAGCTGGTGGCGGACCTGTCGTTGGACAACGCCATCCTGAAGGAGGCGAGCTCGGGAAACTTCTGAGCCCGGCCAAGCGCCGGGCGGCAGTGGAGTATATGCGAGACGCCTTGGGCCGGCAGCGGGTGTCGGAGCGGCAGGCCTTGGGTTGGCTCGCCTGCGCGCGTCACGACGCTGCAGGAGCGGCTGTCGGACAGGGCACTGCTCTGCGAGTCGTGCCAGGTCTCGCTCCGGGGGGAGGCCCGCGTCACCACCCGCCAGCCAGCCGGCTCGGCCGCAGGAGCGGACTCTCCTGCACAGAAGGTCTGCGACGGCAGTCGTGTAGCGACAGGACGTTGCGCCAAGTCTCCGCATGCGCAGGCGGAGGCAGGAGGACCAGAAGTGAGGGACACCACTCTACGACGCGTACCAGAGCGGCTGGCTGTCCTGGTCGTGTTGCTCCTGACACTCACCCCAACGACGTGGGCGGAGGTGCGTCCAGGCGCGGTGCGCCTGTGGGACACGGTGACTCCGCTTGGCGGGAAGGCTGACGTGACGCAACGTAAGACCTGGCGTCCAATCACGACGGCCGCGTCAGGTCACCTCCAGGGCGACCTGGTGGTGGAAACAGACGGGTTGGTGGCGGCTTTTGCCTCGCGGCTCGGGAAGGTGCTGGTGTATGGCAGCGCGCCGCCGCAGGGCGAAGCCGCGATCCGTCCCGCCGAGCTCTCCGGGAAGCAGGCCGTGATCGCGTCGACCATGGTCGCGGAGCAGAGCGGCGCGGTGCTGGCAGAGGCCGACTTCCGCGCGCCCGGATCGGCCAGCCTCCCTGTCACTTTCTTGTTCAAGGGTGGTCGCGTCGTGGCCGTCAGGCCCGAGGGAAGCACGCGCGGGATTACCCTCTCCGCCCCGATCGAGCTGGCCGTCCTGCCAAGCATCGTTGGTGATGATCTCATCTATGATCCTCGAGACTATCCCTCGGCCAAGACGCTCTCCCTGCCCTCCGAGCACTTCTTGCTCGGTCTGCTGAAGGGCGAAGGCAGCATGCTGGTGATGACCTGGCAGGGGGCGATGCCATCGGTTCAGGTGGAGCTGAGCAGCGCCGGCCCGGGGCAGAGGAGCATCGAGGCAGTCAGCTTCGTGGGCGGCAAGGACTTCTCTCTCGCCATGCTCGACGCCCCCGGCATCTGGCACCGGGAACGCGTGACTCCATCCTTCCTGGAGCGGGACGTTGCCATCCAGTGGAGGCCGCCGTTCCCGGCGGTGTGGCTGACCCAGCTCTACGAGGACGAGGTGAAGACGACCTTCGAGTTCCGGCACGACAAGGACGAGCACTGGCGAGGCGGCATTGGCTCCTACACCTTTCCGACCTGGTTCTCGGGCGGAAAGACGATGTTGTCGCTGAGCAAGCAGATCGTGCCCGGGGGAGAGGCCATCATCTACTTCCTGGAACGGAGCGAGGACACGCCGCAACAGGTCGAGAGCCCCATTGACATCGCGCAGCGCACCCTCGCGGGCGACGTCCGGGTCGGCGTCCTCGATGTCGAGGGACGACCGGCGTGGTGGCCCATGCGGCCCGACGCGATGATCGGCGGGGAGACGTGCGACGTCACCGACGTGCTCAAGAAGATCTTCGAAGCCGGGCAGGAGGTGGAGAAGCAAGCCATCGTCAGAGGCGGCGTGGAGGACATGTACTTCCACCTGGAGGTGATGTTCGAGCGGAATGGGCGTTTCTACCCCTTTGCCAAGGATATGATCGCGTACCTGGACGCGCAGCAGACAGCGAAGCCGGAACTGGCGCCGTACCTACGCGAGATGCGCACTATCGTGGAGCAGATGATCGCCACCTATGACAACACGCGAGACACTATGGGCAGCATGGACTGTGCCCACGAACTGGGGGTGAAGACCATTGCTCTCGCCGCCGAGAAGCGGCCGGACAATCCGCAGCGGCTGGACGATCTGAAGCAGAGCTGGTGCGGCATGGGCGGCGCGCTCGAGGAGCTGTCCCGGAGGGAGAATACTTTCGCCCGGAAGCTCTATCAGCAGGCAGCCTACCGCGCGGCCGGCAACCGCGAGGCCGTAGCGGTTGCGGAGGAGATCAGGAGACGGACGAAGCAGTGTCTGCAGAGGCCCGATAGTTACGAAATCTGGGCGAACTACTGACAACTGGCAGCACGTGCATACCACGCGCCTGTCAGCAGTCGCGCTGGACTATGCGGGCCAGGGCCACCTCATCTACCGAGCTTCGCATATGAAAGCAACGCGAGGGCTTCCCTACGGGCGTGCGAAGCCAGTCCTGGCGCTTCGCCGGGTTGCCTCTTTCGGCGAAGCGCACTAGATCCTGCTGGCCACCGGAGATCGGGTCACTTGGCGCCGCCCGCACTCCGCACGCACCGGAATCCATAGACGTCGTAGTAGCCAATGCAGACATCCGCATAGGCCGGATTCTCCGAGAAGCGATACGAGGAACGGCAGTCGGAGGCGCGGGAGTTCCAGCTCCCGCCGCGCACCACCCTCTTGCTCCCCGAGGCCGGCCCCCGCGGGTTCTTCGCCGGGCTCGTCTGGTAGTAGTCAACATCGTAGAAGTCGTTGCACCACTCGGCCACGTTCCCATACATGTCGTACAGCCCCCACGGGTTCGGCAGCTTCTTGCCCACCTCCCGGGGGCGGCCCCCGCTGTTCTCTTTCACCCAGGCGAAGTTGCCCAGCATGGAGGAACTATCGCCGAACGAATAGCTGGTGGTCGTGCCTGCGCGCGCGGCATACTCCCACTCCGCCTCGGTCGGCAGCCGGTAGCCATTCGCGGAGAAGTCGCACTTCCACGTCTTCGTGTCATAGCAGGGCGTGAGCCCTTCCGCGCGAGACCGCGCATTGCAGTACTTGACGGCCGCCGCCCAGGTGATCTGCTCCACCGGGGCCTTGCTGTTCTTCCAGCGCGAGTAGTCAGATCCCACGATCTTCCGGTACTGCTCCTGCGTCACTTCGTATCTGTCCATATGGAAGGCGGCGACGGATACCCTGTGGGGCTTCTCGTCCGGCGCTCCCTTCGCGTCGCCCATGACGAACGAGCCGCCTGGCAGGTACACCATCTCCACTCCAGACTTGGTGTTCACTGTCCTCCGTGCGCTTCCGGCGGAAGCCATGGGCGCGAGCCCAACCGCCGCCAACAGCGCCGCACAGCACAGCAGCGTCTTCTTCGCGTATCGCGAGGTCAGCATGGTGTTCCCTTTCGGTCGCCGGCGTGTCGTCCCACGCCGCGCTCTCAGTAGTTCGCCCAGATCTCGTAGCTCTCCGGCTTGTCCAGGCACCTTCTCGCACGCCTTCTGAGCTCTTCGGCGACCGGCGCGGCTTCAGGTCTCACGGCGGCGCGGTATCCCGCCTGCTGGAACAGCTCCCTGGTGAGAGTGTGTTCTCTCCTCGCCAGCGCCTCCAGCGCGCCGCCCATGCCGGTCCAATCCTGCTTCAACTCCGCCATTCGCTGGGGGTTGTCCGGCCTCTTCTCTGCGGCAAGCGCGATGGTCTTCTGACCCAGCTCGTGGGCGTAGTCCATGTCCCTGATGGTGTCTCGCGCGCTGTCGTGGGTGGCGACGATCTGGGTGGCAATGCCCCGCATCTCGCGGGTGAACGGGGCCAGCTCCGGTCTCTGCTTTTCCTGTGCGTCCAGGTAGGCGATGGTCTCGGTGGCAAAGGGATAGTAGCGAGCGTTTCGCTCGAACATCCCCTCGAGGTAGAAGTACATGTCCTCTACGCCGCCCTTGACGATGGCTTGCTTTTCCACCTCCTGCCCCGCATCAAAGATCGCCTTCAGCGCATCGGTGACGGCGCATGTGGCTCCGCCGAGCACCCTGTCGGGCCGCTCCGGGTACCAGGTTGGACGCCCTCCCACGTCGAGAAGGTTGGTCAGGACGTCCCCGGTGAGCGTGGCCTTTGCGATGTCCATCGGGCTCAGCGCCTGGGGCGGTGTGCCATCGCTTCTTTCCAGGAAGTAGATGACGGCCTCGCCCTCCGGCACGATCTTCTTGCCCAGTGAGAACACGGTCCTGCCGCCGGAGAACCACACGGGGTAGGTGTACGACCCCACTCCGCCCCGCCAGGTCTCTTCCTTCGCCTCCCGGAACTCGTAGGTCGTCTTCACCTCGTCCTCGTAGAGTTGGGTCAGCCACGTCGCGGGGAACGGTGGTTTCCAGGAGAAGGCGACGTCCCGCTCGAGGAAGGAGGGCTTCAGCGCCTCGCGGTGCCAGATGCCAGGAGCGTCGAGCAGGGCCAGCGACAGACTGCGTCCGCCCGCGAAGTCAACCGCTTTGATGTTCGCCCTTCCCGGGCTGGGCCGGCTCACTGCAAGCCGGATCGGTTGGGCTTCTTCTTGCCAGGTCATGACCAGCACACTGCGCTCACCCTCCAGCAAACCAAGCAGGAGGTGCTCTGAGGGGATGGTCAGCGTCTTGGCCGAGGGGTAGTCGCGCGGACCATATATGAGGTCATCCCCCACAAAGCTGGGCACGAGGGCCAGCTCGATTGGGGCGAGGATGCTGACTCCGCGTGTGCTTCCCTGCGGAGTGACGGCAAGCACGCGGTCATGGGTGAATGAGAACCCAACGGGAAGGCGTTTCGCTCCTGGCGCGCGGAACTCAGCCTGCACCGCCACCACGCCTCCCTGCCGCTCGGAGATCGTCGTGGAGGCGATCGTCGCCCGCTTCCCCTTCAGCTCGACGGGGAGCACCGCTGCGCTGCTTCGGGTTGGGTCCCCCGTTGCGTACACCAGCACCCTCCCAAGCCGGGAGGCGAAGGCCGCCACCAGCGCGTCCGTCTCCAGCACCAGGTCGCCCTGGAGACGGCCCGGAGCGGCGGTCGCGACTGCGCGCCAGCCATCTCGCCGCTTCACGTTCACCGGCTCCTTGAGCGGAGTCACCGTGTCCCACACGCGAATGGCGGCGGACTTGCGGAGTGCGGCCGGGACCTGCGTGGCGTCCTGTGAGTCCTTATCCTGCGCCCACGCCGCGGCGGCGCCCGCCAGCAGCAGCACGATCAACGCGGACGCCCACAGATGCATACGGCCAGCCGTGGCGGTCTTCATCGCTCTTGCTCCGTTCGTCTTGGTCTCTGTCCGCGTGGCAGCTGATCATCCCTGCCCCCCCAGCTCTTCGTCCATGCCTGGAACGATGGCGAGCCGAACAGCTCCTTGGCTATCTCGCGGTATCCGTCTCCCAGCGGGTGACTGAGATCCGCGTACATATCGCTGGGCAGCAGCCGCGGCGCGTAGTGCGGGATCTTCTCCTTCTCCAGCCACTGCTCCATCGTCGTCGCGAGCACCTCGTACCGAGTGCGACTATCCCCGGTGAGCGCGTGGGTGTTGAACGGGCCGAGCACCACGAACACCCGGTTTCTCCGGGATTGCAGCAACTTCACCGTTCTCTTGAAGGACTGCCACTGGTACGAGCGCGCGGCCTCCACCCACGGAAGGTCCTCCGGGGAGATGCCCCTCTTCCGCCAGTTCACTGGTTCGCTCCCGGGCTCATCGCCCGCGAACGAATCCGGCCCGCGGCTACCCGGGAGGATACTGTAGGGATTCTCGAGAGTCCATTCCTGAAGGCCCAACCCCTCCCAGTAGGCGATGTTGAGATGCTCCTTCCAACTGAAGAAACGGACCTCGCGCTCCAGCACGGCCTCGATCACCTCGGCCGGCGTGGGCGCGTACGAAGCTGGACGGCGGAAGGCCTGCGGGACCAGCCTCGGGTGGTTGAAGCGCCCCTCACCCTTGGGCTGCAGGTCCTGCTTCGCCGAGCTCATCCACAGCGGATTGAGGTGCAAGAGCACGGGCTCGTCCTCGATCCCTTCGCCGTAATAGGCGACGAGCCCCGCCATCGCCGCCGGGTGCAGGCCGTCGAGGCCCAGGTTCGCGAACACGTCTCTGCCGGCCTGCTCGTTCAGGTGATGTGCCAGCGTATCGTCGCTCCGCACGTACTGGCCCCAGACAACCGAGTCCCCCAGGACCACCGCCCGGTACCCGGCGTGGGCGTACTCGGACCATCTCTCAAACATCCAGTAATCGCTGCTCAACTCCCCGGGAAGCCGGTAGTCAGGGCGCGACAGCCGCGTTCCCGCCGCCGGCCACGCAAACGGCAGCAGGTAGAGCGCGGCGAGGCAGAGCAGCGCCGCGAGCGCCCACTCTCGCCAGGCAAGCTGGATCGGGTTCGAGTTGTTGAAATCCCGCTGCGTTCTCTCCACGTCGCCTCTCAGAACTGTAGGTACACGAACGGCTGGCTGCTCCCGCCGCTGACCAGCAGAAGATACATGACCATACAGCCCACTGCCGCCACTCTTGCGGGGGCCGATTCCACCACCCGCCTCAGCCGTGATTCGGCAAGGAACTGGTACGCCCAGATCACCAGGCAGAGGACGAGCATGATCAGCGGGAACCGCGGGTCCTGAAGTCCGGCCCCGAAGATCCTCCTGGCGATGAGGAGCGCGTCGGACAGGCTGCTCGCCCTGAAGAAGATCCAGCAGAAGCTCACGAATGCGAAGACGAGCATCTGCTTGGCGAACGTGGGCACTCGCTGCTGGTAGAACCCGGTTCGCTCCAGCTCCCTGGTGGCGAACCTCCCCAGGGCGTGCAGCAGCCCCCAGATGACGAAGGTCCAGGCGGCGCCATGCCACAGCCCGGAGATCACCATGGTCAGGAGCATGTTCCGGTAGGTGTTGAAGATGCCTTTCCTGTTACCGCCCAGGGGGATGTAGAGGTAGTCCTTGAACCACGAGGACAGGCTGATGTGCCATCGGTTCCAGAAGTCGCCCAGGCCGGTCGCAAGATAGGGATTGCGGAAGTTGAGCACGATGTCGAACCCCAGGGCTTTGGCGATGCCTCTGGCCATGTCGGTGTAGCCGCTGAAGTCGAAGTAGATCTGCCACGCGAACGCGAAGGTTCCCGCGGCGAGGGTCAGCCCGTCGAAGCTGCCGGGGGATGAGTACACCTTGCCGACGTACAGCGCGAGGTAATCGGCCAGCGCGGCCTTCTTGAACAGCCCCACCGCGAACAGAGACAGGCCGTCCGCGAGGTCGCTCGCACTGGGGGGCCTGCGACTGCCCGTCGTCTGGCGGAGGAAGTGGGATGCCCGCTCGATGGGTCCGGCAAGCAGCGTGGGGAAAAACGAGGCGAAGGTCGCGAACCGCAGGAAGCTCCTCTCGCGTTCGATGCCGCCCCGGTAGCAGTCTATAGTGTACCCGAGGAGACGGAAGGTGAAGAACGACAGGCCTACAGGAAGCAGCACCGATGGTGCGGCAATGGCCGCCGCCAGCCCAAGGCGCGGCAGCGCGGCATTCAGGCTTTCCACCGCGAACCCGGCATACTTGAAGTACAGGAGCGGCGCCAGGGTGCCCACGACTGCCGCGGTGAGCCAGAGCTTCCTTCGCGAGCTGCGCTCCATCATCACCCCAGCCGCGAAGTTGAGGGCAATCGCGTACAAGAGCAGCAGCACGAATCGCGGGCCGGTGCAACCGTAGAAGAAGAGAGACGCGACCAGGAGCCAGAGCAGAGAGAACCTGGTCCTGCACAGCAGGAGGTAGACCAGGTAGACCACGACGCCGAAGACTGCGAACTGCCACGAGTGGAAGAGCATCCCGGCCTCACCACCGACGCTTGCGGAGAAGAGTTCCGCCTGCGGCGCCGCAGCACCTGCGCAGTGTGATGCGCCGCGCCGTGACTCGCTTACTACCCAGCCCTGGTCGCTGCGTCACTCGGTGACCTCAAATGGCCGGCTGCGGACGACCAAGTCCCTATTGGTTGCGCCAACTAATGCCTTGCCCTGCACGGAGAGACGGTACAGGCCCGGAGACAGATCTAGAGTCCATCTGTCCCTGTCAGGCACCGGTGGAGCCGGCTTGACATCACGCCGCCAATCGGAATGCCGCGAACCGTGCGTCCGAGAGGAGCCGTGGCTCGATGGTACGCGATAGAACCCCGAACAGTGACGCCAGGCCGAGGGGGTGGCCGGAGTCGGGGGGCGCCCGGGGCCGTTGCCGTAACACTTCGCCCAGGTGAGCAGCAGTCTCATCGGCACCGCGCGTGGCCACGGGGCTGCGCCGCCTTGAGCCGACCGGCTTGCGTCTTCTGCTACGGGTGAGCTCGATGGCTCGCATCTGGAGCAGGATTCGTCCCTCGGAAGTCCTGCACCACGAGGTCGGCCTGCGGGCGAACAGGTTGGTGAAAAGCGTGGCGAGCGACGGGTCACCGACCCTCGGGCCTCGCTCCGCCCGGGTACTCGAAGGCCCCGATGTCGGGCGCCGCGCCAGCGTAGTCCAGGGTGACCGGGTCGCCTCTCTTCCAGGAGATGCTCCTGTCAACCGTGACAGTACTCGCCATGTAGTCCACTTTCAGCACCTTCACGCGCTCCTTCCCGACGCGAAGAGCGTCGGGACCGACGATGCCGTGGCCGTCGGTGAAATACAGGGCATCCTCGACCTCTATCACCGTGCCTTCGCCGGATGAGCGCGCGAGCGTCAGGGACATCCCCGTGTCGATACACGGGCTGCCAGCCGTAAGATGGAAGTCACTTTTCTCCGCGTCCACGAACTCCGGCTCCGCCTCGAGGTTGCCACGCGCGGTCTGCGGGAACTGCTCCTCGAAGGCGCTCAGCGTGAAGCCCGTCTTCCGCGCCTTGTCCCAGACAGTCACCGCGCCCTTCTCCCTTCCCCCGAGAAGGTTACCGAGCATGCGGAAGTTGCCCGCATCGGCGAATGCCAGCTGTACGTCATATGGGGTAGTGGGTGGGAAGTGAGCATCCGGGTGAGTGTGGTTCCGGTAGAGGATGTTGTTCGCCAGCACGTTACCGCCCACGTGCTCGTGCCCCCCGGCGAGGTAGACACCAGGGCCGCTGGCGTAACGCGCCGGCCAGCCGCAGTCGTAGATCGTGTTGCTATAGAACCGGTTGTGCTCGCAGTACAGGGCCTCCGGGTCCTCGTCGGTCCCGCACTCGTACCAGGTGAAGTCCATGCCCAGTCCACACTTGGAGTAGACATTCCCTCGAAGAATGGAGTTGTTCCCGGCATACTGGATGCCTGCACTGCCGGAGCCGCTGTTCGTGCCGCTCTTCTCAATCAACGGGGCCGGACCGAAGAAGTTGTCCTCGATGACGAGGTGCTCGCTCTTCCGAATCGCCTCTCCGACATCTCTCCGTCGTGCCGTGAAGACTTCCATGAGCTTCTGGATGGGATTCGTGAACGTGTTGCCGCGCACAACCGATCGCTGCACCCCCATCAGGACGAGACAGGTGTGGCTTGCGCCGTCGAACGTATTGCCTTCAATGAGATGGAAGTTGCCGCCCGTGATGGCGACTGAATCATTGCCCTTCTTCACGCAGTTGTTGCGGAAGGTGATGTGATCGCCGACCAGCTTGAACCGACAGGATTCCCAGGCGGCCGGGTATTCCGTGTTCTCGAAATGGCAATCCTGCACCGTGATGAAGCTTGCCCCGCCGGCGTACAGGAACCGGCCGCCAGGATCCTTGACCGCCACTCCGTCGATCACGACATGGGACCGGTTCAGAAGAAAGATCGCCGCCGGTGCGCCGGAGTCGTCGTCCGGAAAGGGGCCGGGCATAGCATGCGATTCCGTCAGGACTGCTTTCCCGGCACTGGCCGCCCGATATGTGATGGGTCTGCCTTCTTTGCCGGAGCGAGTCGGAGCGATCGGGGTTCCCTTGTAGACGCCATCGAGCAAGACGACTGTATCGCCCGGTTTCGCCGAGGCGTTGGCCTTTGCCAGAGGCCAGGGGGAGTACACCGTGCCTCTGTTGTCGTCCTTGCCGTCAGGAGAGACGAAGTAGGTGGCGCCGTCCGCAGACGGTACGACGAAAGCACTGACAAGCAAGACCGAACCCAGGAATCCCGGAATCAGCCAAGAACACCTCATGTCGCGCTCCTGTCCGCCGTCAGCCTTCTTGGAGCAGAGTCGGCGATGAGAGAAGGAGACACCTGCGGTGTTCCTGGCTCTGCGTCTTTGCACTGCCCGACGACCGTACGGTATCGCTCCGGGCGGGCGACCAGCGCGCGGATCTGAAGCGTCTTTCGCTGCCCCAGGATTGCCCCCCTGCGGCCGCCGTTGGTCTGGTCTCCACCGGCGCCGCGGCCACCGCAAGTGACAGCGCCCCCCCTACGCGACGAAACCCCGGCCAGTGACTCTGTACAGACCGGATAGATAGGTAACACTCGTACCGGATACATAGGTAACGGGCAAGCGGTTACTATAGAGGCATGTATCTCTTCGCAGAGGAGGGAGGTCATGCCCTGGGAGCCTGTTACCGTGGA
>Ga0315284_10004078_pt1 | contig 20766 bp, 15 predicted proteins | sample YL17G09_16_MG_FD_203696 | JGI IMG/M metagenome (GOLD analysis project Ga0315284, IMG submission 203696) | Sediment microbial communities from Yellowstone Lake, YNP, Wyoming, USA - YL17G09_16 | ecosystem: Environmental > Aquatic > Freshwater > Lake > Sediment | place: USA: Wyoming | collected...
CTCTATCTCTCTCTCTCTCTCTCTCTCTCTCTCTCTCTCTCTCTCTCTCTCTCTCTCTCTCTCTCTCTCTCTCTCTCTCTCTCTCCCTCCCTCTCTCTCTCTCCCTCTCCCTCTCGTTCTCGCCACCCTCGAAACAATCGACCAGCTGGGCTTCTCCGACGGCACGCGCTTCGTCCCGGTCTTCGACGTCTCCACCAACGACCTCGCAGGACCCGTCCCGGCCTTCTTCACGGGGGACTCGACCCCCGCGGGCACGCCCGTCCCCGTCGGCGGCCTCGACGTCTTCCTCGAGGGCAACGCGGGCCTGAGGGCCGCCTGCCCCGCGCCCGCCGCCGGGGGCGGCGTCGCCGGCGCCTTCGGCGGCCTCGGCTCGCCGCTGGGCGTCTCCGTCGACCTGTGCGGCGGCGCGCGCGGCGGCGGCGGCGCGCAGAGGCCCCCGCAGCAGAAGAAGAAGGGCGCCGCGGCGGCGGCTCCCGCCGTGGCCCCCGTCGCCCCCGTCGCCAAGAAGGCGCAGGTGGCCGCCGAGGCGCCGCCGCCCGAAGCCAAGGAACCGGCGGCGGAGCAGCAGACCAAGCCGGAGAAGCCGCCGGCGACCGTCCGCGACCCTTCGCTCGCGGCGGCGGCCGGCGGCGGCGTCGGCCTCGCCGCCTCCGCCTCCTCGACGATGCCCCCCGCGCTCGTCGCAGGGATCATCGCTGTCTCCACGATCGCCGCCGTGACCACCGCTGGAATCATCGGGATGGCGGTGTCGAGGCGGAGGGCCGCCGCGGCGAAGCCTGCGTTCCAGAGCGGAGCAGGAGGCTTCAACAACGGCGGCGCTCCCCCACCGCCACCTGCTGCCGGAGGAGGAGGCAGCCCGTCGATCCTCCCCACGTTTGGCGGAGGGGGTCGTGGCCGCTTCGAGCGATTCGAGGACAACGACAACGTGGGCGTGGAGATGGCCCCGACGAGGCCGGTGGCGGCGCAGTGAGGTGGAAGGAAAGCGAAAGAGAGAGAGAAAAAGAGAAAGAGAGAACCAGTTTTTTAGATTCACCTCAAGTTTTTCCGGTTCCCCGTTTTTTTCTGCTTTGCTTTTGCTTTTGCTTTTGCTTTTGTGTTTTACCCATTCGTCGCTTTCGCCTTTTTTTACTATCTATTGTGCAAGAAACAGCAAACGAAAGAGAAAGGGAGACAGAGAGATATCTTTCCATTTCTAAAAGAGGGGAAGAGACAGAGATTCGAAAAACGACAGAGAGACTTTTGACTGTTGTTGTTTTGGTTCACAAATGGTTCGGAGTCGCTGGGAATAGAAAAAAAAAAAGAAAAAAAAAGGGTAGAACTGTGATCTGACGGGTTTCGAGAATAAAAAAAAGGAGGAGTGGGGTGGGGATCGTAAAGGGGAGTTCCTAAAAGGCCTGAAGGAGGGGCGAGAAACGCTCTGGCGACCACGCACGTTCGCTGTCTTTCATCTTCCAGCTTTTTTATTTTTTTGTTTTTAAAGCAGAAGTGCTTTAAAAACAAAAAAATAAAAAAGCTGGAACGAAGGCTCCTTGTCTTTTCACTTTGCTTGGATTGTGTGTGCTTGTCTATTTATACCGACCCCGAAGGGTTTTTTTAAGTCTCGAGAGAAAGAGGAAAAAAAGGGACAGTCCGGATTCTGATGATGATGTTGGGTTCTTTGCGTTTGTTTTTTCTCATTTCGGTACAGCGGCAGCAGCGGAGGGGCCGACGGGCGAACGGCTCTGGCTCCCGCCGGCCGCGCTCCCTCCTCCCGCTCCCGCTCCAGCGCCTCCAGAGCGAGCGTCTCCGACGGGCGAGCGGGGCTGGGAAGGAGTCGCGCTGTTGCCGTTGCCGCTGCCTCTTCCGGATCCCACGTTGCCGCCGCCGCTGACGCCGCCACTGCCACTGCCGCCGCCGCCACCGACGCCGCCGACGCCGGCGGAGGAGACGAGGAAGCTCGCCGGGTCGAACAGGTTCCCTGCTCCTCCCCCGCGGCTGCCTTGCTGCTGTTGCTGCTGCTGCGCTTGCTGCTGCGCTTGCTGCTGCTGCATGTGCATTTGCATCATAACCAGATGCTGCTGCTGCGCGCTGCTCGTCGCGGCGGCGCCTCCTCCCGCTCCTCCAAAGGACGGCGGCCCCGGAGAGAGCGAGGGGGGGCGGAACCCGAGGTCGACGAAAAAGTCGGCCTCGGCGTCGGCGTCGCCTCCGTTTCCGTTTCCGCCGCTCTGCTGCTGCCTCTGCTGAGGTGCTCCGCTTCCGCCGGCGCTGCCGCCGTTGTAAGCGTGCAGCAGCTGCTGCTGGATCAGAGAGTGCTGGTTGCTTTGCTGCTGCTGCTGCTGCTGCGAAGAGGAAGAGGGCGGGGCAGCGGCGGCGGTGGAGGCGAAGAAGGCGCCAGCGCTCGTCGTCGCCGTTGCCGTTGCCGCCGGAGCGGAGGGCGCCGCGGGGCGCGATGAACGGGGGCGACTGACGCCAGCAGCTGCCGCCGGAGGCGGCGGCGGCGGAGAAGGCGCGGACGCCGGGCGAGAGCTCGGCCCGGCGCCGCCGCTTTCACTCGGAGCCGCCGTGCCGCCGCCGCCTCCGGCAGGCGTCGGCGGCGGCTGCGCCGTTCCCTGCTGCTGCTTCTGCTGCTGCTGCGCTTGCTGCTGCTGGGCGAAAGCGTGCGCTTGCGCTTGCTGCTGCTGCTGCTGCTGGAGCTGGAGCTGGAGCTGCTGCTGCTGGCTCAGCTGCGGCAGAGATGCACTCCCGCCGCCGGTACCGCCGCCGCTTCCTCCTGCGGCCGCCGGGGGCAGGGGAGGGAGCGCGGCAGCGGCAGCAGCAGGCGAAGGCATCGAGCCTCCTCCGCCCCCGCTCGCGCCAGCTCCGGCGCCGTTGGCGGCGAGCGGCAGGAAGGTCTGGCACAGCTGTAACAGGCACCCCTTCATCGCTGCCATCTCCTCGGCGAGGGCGTTGAGCCTCGCGTCGAAGACGGAGGGAGGGGGAGGCTGCTGCTGAAGCTGCTGCTGCTGCTGGAGCTGCTGCTGCTGGAGCTGCTGCTGCTGCTGCAGCTGGAGCGCGGAGGCGTCCTGGAGCTGGTGTTGGAAGGGAGCGAGCTGCTGCTGCTGCTGCTGGGGATAAGCGCGGGCGAGCTGGGCCTGCGCGCCGGCGCTCCGAGGGGAGCCGCCGCCGCCACTTCCGGCGCGCGCAAGCTGCTGCTGGTGGTGCTGCTGCTGTAGCATCAGCGCCCTCTGCTGCTGCTGCTGCTGCTGCTGCTGCTGGAGCTGCATCTGCTGCATCTGCTGCTGCTGCTGGAGCAGGAGCGAGTGCGGCGAGAACGACTGCGGGTTGTTGAGGTGGTGGTGCAGGCCCTGCTGCTGCTGCTGCTGCTGCTGGGCTGCCGCCGCCGCTGCCATCAACACGAGGTCGCCGCCGCTCCCGCCGCCGCCTCCGTGCATCCCATCCATGCCTCCGCTGTCGCCGCCGCTGGGCACCCTCTCGAGCACGCTCGACGAGCGCTGCCTCTTCAGGGAGCTCCCGTAGTGGTGGTGGTGGTGCTGCTGCATGATGCCCTCGTCGTGGCCGTTGTTGTTGTTGCTGTCGGGGGCAAAGCCGACGCCGACGCCGCCGCAGACGCCGCTGCCAAAGCCGCCGCCGTTGCTCTGGCTGTTGCTGTTGTGGTTGCCGCCGCCGCCGCTCCCGTTCCCGCCGCTCGCCCTGTAGCCGGTCATGTACTTGGCGGCGGTCACCTCGAAGTCGCGCGGGCCGTGGAAGAGCTGCTGCTGCTGCTGCGAAGAGGCCGGAGCGGCGACCGCAGGAGGGGAGGAGGCGACGAGCGCGGCGGCGGCGGAGGCGGGCGAGGGCGCCGGGTCCGGCGTCGGCGTCGTCGCCGCCGCGTTGGCCGCCGCCACAGCAGCGGCCGCCGCGGCAGAGAGCGCGACCTCAGCCGGCGTCGGCGGGTCCCCTCCTCCGCCTCCTCCTCCGGCGACGGACCCCTCCCTCGCCGCGGCCGCCGCCGAGGCCGCGGCCGCCGCCGCGGCGGCCGTCGCCGACGAGCCGCAGTGCAGCAGCGGCCAGTACGTCGAGGAAGCCAGCGCTCTCTCGAGCGTCTCGAAGAGCTTGGTGGCCCTGAGGTCCGCGCGGGCCGCCATGGCGTTGTAGACGATCGGGAGGAGCACGAGGCGGAGGTGTCCTGGAATGAAAAAAAGGGAAGCGCGCGCGAGAGAGGAAGAAAGTGAGTTTTTTCCCACCCCCGTTTTTTTTTCCCTTCGAGAAATTCCGAAAAGAAAAAAGGAAGAGGAAGCGCGCGAGAGAGGGGGAAAAAAAAGACACGAACTCACCCTGCGGCGCCCTGTCGTCCCCGAGCCGCCTCCGCACCACGATCTTGACGTTGTGCGGCGCCTCGAACGCCCACGACCAGTACAGGACCGAGGGCGCGCGCAGCGAGGCCGAGGTGCCGCAGAGGCCGTTGAGTCCCGGGCCGCCGCCGACGCTGCCGACGCCGCCGGCGCAGAGGTCGCCGCTGTGGCCGCCGCCGCCGCCGCCGTCGCCCGGGAAGGCCAGGAGGTGCGGGAGGGCGCGCGGGACGGGAGGCGCGGCCGGCGAGGGGGAGGGCGAGGGGACCAGGGAGCCCTGCCGCTGCGGCTGATGCGGCTGCTGCTGCTGCTGCGTCGCCGGAGCTGCTGCAGCTTGGGCGGCTGCGGCGGCGCTCCCGTCCTCGTCGTTGTCGGCGCCGCCGCTGGCAGCGGTGCCGCCGGCCGCATTGGTCGCTCCGACGCTGTTTTCGGCGCTCGCGTTCCCGTTGTTGTTGTGGGCTCCAGCACCTCCTCCAGCAGCGCCGGCTCCTCCGCCTCCGCCTCCGCTGCGCATCGAGGCCGGCATGACGACGAGGCGGTGCTTGAGCGAGGAGAGCTTGCGCGAGTAGTTGGCCTCGAAGACGGCCTGAGAGAGGAGTTTTTTTTTCCCCGAGAAAGCAGAAGCCGAGGTCGAGTGAGAGAGAGGGGGGGCTTCGAACTCCCAATTCACTCTCTGCCGACTCTTTTCTCTCTCCAACTCTTCCTCTCCCCCCCCCCTCTCTCTCTCTCTTCTCACCTTCATGTAGATCAGCGGCAGGAGCACGTCGCCCGTCTCGGCGTCCTCGAGAAGGAGGTAGCTGTGTAGTTGGGTCGGTTCGGTTGGAGGAGCAGGAGAGCGAATTATGAAAGGTGAGCATGAAGTTTTCCGCTCGTCGCGAGCTTTCTCGAGTCTCTCGAGCGATTTTTCCCCCCCTAGGACGGCTTCTTTAACCTCGGCCAGGCCGGTGTAACGCCTCCCCCTTCCTCTCTCCCCCCCCAAAAAAAGACCTCACCGTTCCCCTTCCCCCGCGTCGAGCCAGATCGTGTTGATGTCGTCGAGCCGCGGCGGGGCGTCCGAGTGGTGCGAGGGCCCGCCGCCGTAGAGGGGCGGGGGCGCGCCGTTGTTGAACGCATGCGGCGACGGCGGAGGCAGCATGCCGGCGCCAAAGCGGCCGCCCGCCGCCGCCCCGCTCGCGACGGTGCCGTTGCTTCCTGCGACGAGCATCCGCCTGTCCACCGCAGGGTGCCACCTCGCGCGCTGCTGCTTGCCTGCTTTTTTCGGTTTCGTTGTTTTTCGGATCGTGCGCGAAGGGGGGGGGGAGATTTGGGAACGCGGGGGGTGAGTGAGGAGCGCTCCGCGGAGAAGAGAGAAGAGAGGGGAAAAAACAGGGAGCAACGCCCTCGAGAGCAAGGTGGAAAAGAAAAAACCACTGACGAGAAAAAACCCAACTTTCCCCGCCACCGTCAAAGCGCCCGAGGTGAAATGCCCCACATTTTCTTCGCTCAATCGACAACGGCACATCGAATCCAGACTCTCGAGAGAAAATTCGAGAAATCTGCGGCGCGGAAGGCATTTGAAACGAGCCCGGCGGTGGGGGGCTCGCGCTTGCAGGTGCCAAGGGCGGCGGAAAAAAGCGCAGGCCGTCAACCGAAGGCGGAGCCAACGCCCGAAAAGCGAAAAACGCTGATCGAATTCCCCGAGCCCCGTCCGCCTCTAAAAAACCAACCTACCTCTGTGAAAGCTATCGTACGGCGCGGGTGATCTGCTAGCGCACCTCTCGGCCTCGGCGTAGGCCCTGAGATCGGAGGACGAGGCCGTGTTGGCCGACGTGCCGTGATCCATTCTTCAGCCTTTTTTTTTTTTGGTTTTGGAGGTGCGATGTTTGCGGGGCCGAAGGAGTGAGTTTGTGACATCCAGATCGCATCAAACGCCAATCGGGCCTTGAAGTCTATCCATCAAAGCGACTGGTGAGGATGGGGTGCAATGGTAGCGGGCAGAATGCGAGCCACTCTGCTCGAGGAATGGCAACGAAAAAAAGAGGAAAAAAATTGGCCGGCGCCGGCGTTCTCGATCGCTGCGGGCCCCATGGAAGAAAGAAGAAGACGGAACAAAAGGCGCCTCCTCTCGTCTGCTTTGCCCCCTTGCCCTGACCCTCCACCAATATCAGGCCCAAAACCGCGCACGAGCTATTGCACCACGATTGGAGCGAAGAGATAGAGGGGCAAAAGGTGGTCGAAGAGGGCTTTCAAATCGCTCAACAATTTCCTCTCTTCTTTCGGTCTCTTGCTCTCTCCAAAGAGAGAGCTTGAGAGCAAAGCGAAGAAAGGAAAGCCGCCGCCGCCTCGCCCCCGCTGTCCGGCTCCAGCGGCGCCACCTTTTCCGCGCACCCCGCCAGCGGTGATGTCTCGATATCAGCTTACCTCTCAGATAGTCAGATTCCACGCGCGAGGACTAATGGAGCCCTGCGGAGGCGGGGTAAAGATCGCCTGCAAAGAAAAAAAAATCAGCAGGCGATGGCCAGTTTGTTTTTTTCCTCGGTCTCCGCTCGGCGTCGCCGATCAATCGCCTCAGAGATTCCGCCCTCTGGCCCCTACCCGCGCGCTCGGCTCCCTTCTCTGGACCCAGGAGAGCGATAAAAGAGCACTTCCTCTGAGCTCAGGCGGTCATTTTCAGATCCCGGGGGGTCCTATTCAGAGCCGCGGGGGGAAGTGATGCCAGAAAAAACTAAAAGAAAAAAAAGTGAGAGCAAAGAAGAGAGCGCCGAGATAGAAGGAAAACAAAACGTTTTCTAGTGGCCAAAGCAGTCACGTGGCTGGGGTCTTTACCCTCAACGACGGGGCTCCGCGTCCCCAATCACGGCGCCATTTTGTGCGAAGCGACACGGTAAGAGTGGTGGGCGAGGGAAAAAATAAAAAAAACGCCGTCGGTGCCCGGCGCCAGGATGGGGTGGCGACGGGACGGAAAGGCGTCGACTGCCGTCGCGGTGGAGGTCGACTTTTTTTTTTCCACCTTGGCACTCTCTCAGCTCTCACTTTTCTTCTTTCTTCTTTCACCTTCATTGCCCGCTTCTCTTTTCCTCCCTATCCCCCAACGACGGCAACGACAGCAGCACCGCCGCCGCCGCCGCCGCCGCCCCCCAATAGAATGAACCTCCGCGACGGCTCCGTCGTCGGCGGCTCCAAGGGCTCCCTCCCCTCCAGCAGCTCCCGGATCTCCCAGGGCGACTTCGCCCGCGGCGCCGCGAGGGTCCTGGGCCGCTGGACGGCGCTCCGCCTCGCCGTTGAGGGGGGGTGGGGGGGCCCCGAGAGCGGGGCGAAGGCCGGGCTGCTGCTCGATGACGTCGTCTCGTGGTTTGCGAGCGACTCTGGTGAGCTTTTTCCTCCTATTTTGGAAGGGGGAGGCGGCGGCGGCGGGGGGGGGGGAGGGGGGGGGAGGCGAGGCGGGCGCGCTGGAGGTTTGTCTCGTCGCTGACGCCGGCGCCGGCGCCGACGCCAACACCATTCGAACACAATGTCACGCTCACCCCTCTCTGTCCTTCTCTATTCACTCACCGCCTCTCTGCAGACCACTACGCCGACGACCTCGAGATCGAGCTTGCCGCGGCCATGCTCGACGACTTTGGGGCGCAGCTTGAGGACGGGTCCCCGAGGGAGGTGAGATTGAAAAAACGTTTTCCCGACGGCGGCTAGATGCGGAGTATGACTGAACCGAGAGGTGTTTGCCTGTGCCCTTGTATTCTGATTCTCTGCTTTTCTGCTTCTCTGCTTGCGCGCCTACAGATGAAATGAACCGACAGTGCCCTGAGTATAGGAAGAAGCGCGATCGAGCGATTGCAGAGAGGCTGGGAGCGTGGATGCTTTTCGCTCCACGGCCCGTCGCCGCCGTTGCCGTCGCTGAAACGAAGAAGAAACCTTTTCCCACTACCAAAAAAAAAATGTCGTTTTCAGGTCGCCCGCGCCCTCGTCCACCTCCACTCCGAGCTCCTCTCCGGGCGCACACAGGCCCTCGATTCTCTGATGGCCCTTCCCGAGCTGATGCCCCTGGGAGACTCGCTCAGGGAGCTCGTCGACAGGGACGGCAGCGTCGTGGCGACGACGACGGCGGCCAGGGCGGCGCGGCGGGGCGGCGACGGCGACGGCGAGTCTTCCTCCTCGGGCGACGACGACGACGAAATGTCCGAGGGAGAGCAGGGAGCTGCTGCTGCTGCTGCGATGGCTCAGGCTCCGCGCTTCTCCAAGGCCGCGCCGCAGATCGACGAGGACGGGTTCCAGACGGTAGTCCGCGGCGGAGGAGGGAGGAGGAAGTAGAGAGTTTTTTTTGGGGGGGGCGTTGCTCTTCTCCTTCTTCGCTCTCATCTCTCTCTCGCCACCTGATAATTGGCGCTGGAGATTGTGCGCGCAGTGTAAAATGAATGGAAAATAACGACACGTTGATCGGGAAAACCCCGGGAGTGAATTTGGCGGCGGAGAGAAGGAGGTCGAAGCGATGTTTGGCGGCTAGGCGCTCCCTCCCTCTCGTCGCACTTCACATTCGAGCGAAAGAAAAGAGAGCGACGCTTTCTCGCCTCTTTTTCTTTCTTCTTCTTCTCTCGCTCTGCTGCGCGAGAGAGAAAACTATTGCTCTCAGCAAAGCGCCCGCGTTGCGTAGCACTCGCGTCAGAAGGGACGAGCTAGAAGAGAAAGAGAATTCTCCACGTCGAGAAGAGCATTGACGAACGACGGCCGCCGCCGGCCCTGACTCATTGCCCTTTTCCCTCGGCGCCCTGCGCTTTCTCTTCTGCTCGGCTGGATCCCTCTTTACTCTCACTGAGAGCGACCAAGATAGTCGTACCTCTGTTCCGAGCGCATTCATCGCCTCAGAGAACGCCAAAAAGGCAGAGAAAAAAGGGCACACATTCGGGCTTCTTTTTCGCTCGCCGCTTCTTCGTCGCCGTCGTCCGTCGCTCGACCTCTCTCCTCTTTCCAAAAAGAAAAAAGAAAAAAAAGGATGAAGGTCAAGACCATCGTCCGCTCGGCCGAGGAGGCCACCCGCGAGCGCTCCGGCGACCTCCGCAAGGTCCACCGCAACCTCGACCCGGCCCTCCGGCCCCTCGAGCGCGCCACCGAGGCCAAGCGCGCGCTCAACGCGGTCAAGCTCGACCGGGTCTTCGCAAAGCCGTTTGTCGCCGCCTTCCCGCACGACGACGGCGTCACCGCGCTCGCGCGGTCCCCGGCGAGGCTCAACGCGCTGGTCTCGGGCTGCGCCGACGGGACGCTCTCCGTGTGGGACCTGGCGGGGAGGCGCAAGCTCCGGCGGCTCGTGGGCCACGCCGCCGCGATCACGGGCGTGAGCGTCTCGAGCGGCGGCGACGCGCTGGTTTCGTGCTCCGTCGACGGCGCCGTCCGCATGTTCCGCCTCCCCTTCGCCCCGCCCGCCCCCGGGCCGGTGGTCTCGACGTCGGAGTCCTCGAGCGCGGTGCGCGGGGGCGGCGACGCCGCCTCCGGCTCGGTCGTCGACGCGGCGGCCGTCGCCGAGTTCGACGGAGGCGGCGGCGGGCTGTCGTCGGTCGACCACCACCCTCGCCACCGCGGCGTCTTCGCCAGCGGCGGTGGCGCCGGCGTCGCCCTCTGGGACGCGGCCCGCTCGCGCTCGGCGCCCGTGCAGCGGCTCGAGTGGGGCGCCGACGGCGTGCGCGTGGTGCGCTTCAACCCGGCGGAGCCGTCGCTGCTCGTCGCCGCGGGCGGGGCCGACCGCGCCCTGGTGCTCTTCGACGTCCGCGCGCGCACGCCCGTGCGCAAGCTCGTCATGCAGACCCGCGCGACGGCCGCGGCGTGGAACCCCATCGAGCCGTTCAACCTCGTCGCGGCCTCCGAGGACACCAACCTGTACTCCTTCGACGCGCGGATGTTTTCAAAGGGCGCGACATGCGTCCACCAGGACTTTGTCTCCGCGGTGACCTCCGTCGACTGGTCTCCGACGGGGAGGGAGTTTGTGGCGGGGGGCTACGACCGCTCCGTGCGCATCTTTGGGGCGAGGGCGGTGAGTTTTTTTTTCCTGTGTGTGTGTTTTGTGTTTTTGTGTTTCGTTTCGAGGGGTCGAGAGGTCGGGAGGTCCCAAAAGAGAAGGGGGAAAAAACTCACTTTGGAGTCTCTCCCGCTCGCTTCCCCCCCCGTCACTCCCTTTCTCTCTTCTCTTTCCGAAAAACACCGCCAACAGGGCCACTCGCGGGAGGTCTACACGCTCAAGCGCATGCAGCGCGTCTCCGCCGTCTGCTTCAGCGGAGACGGCGCGTACGTCGTCTCCGGGTCGGACGACGCCAACGTGCGGCTCTGGAAGGCCCGCGCCTCGGAGAAGATGGGCGTCCGCCTCTCTCGGGAGCTGCACGCGTCGGCATACAGCAGCGCCCTGGTCGACCGCTACAGGCACCTGCCGGAGGTGCGCAGGATAGAGAGGCACCGCAGGCTCCCGCCCGCGATCGCTAAGGCGGCCAAGGCGAGGCGCGTGCAGATCGACTCGGAGGCGAGGAAGAACAGGAGCAGGGTGAGGCACTCGGCGCCTGGGACGGTGGTGGTGAAGCCCGAGCGGAGGAGGAAGATCGTGGCGGAGGTGGAGTAGGAGGAGGAGAGGTTGTTCGGGTGGGAAGAAGGAGGAGGGAGGGAGGGGAGAGGGAGAGTGGAGAGAGGTGAAATGCAAAAAAAACAAAAAAACGAAAGAAATCTTGTGCGAAGAAAACACTTTCAGCTCTCTTGTTCTCCTCCTTTCCTCAATCTCTCGTTCTCCCCCTTTTCTCAATCTCTGTCCTCGTTTCGTACGATGGGGCGAGGCTTATCTCAGCGCCGGCGTGTCGCCAACGTGCTGAAGGCGCGGCAGGTAAGTGGGATAGCGAGTACAAATGAAAAAAGAGAGCATTTACTAGTTTGACAAACCAAAAAAATGAATGCTCAGTCCCCTTCTCCTTCGTCTGCTTCTTTTTCTTGTCCCCCAAAACAGGAACGCTCCGGTCTCTCCAACGTGCTCCCGCCCCCGCCAAAGGCGGAGACCGACAAGCTCCCGCGGGCGCTCCGGAACATGCTGGCTTTCAAAGTGAGGACGATTTGTTTTTTTTCTCAGAAAAAATGTTCGAGCGTCGACGGCTAGTTGTTTTTTCTCATCTCATCCTCCGTCTCTCTCAACAACCCCCCTTCCAAACCAAACAGAGCGCAATGGAGAAGAAGGAGAAGTCGATCAGGGAGGACAAGGCGAAAGGAAGAACCGGCGGATTTATCGTAAAAGAGAAGCAGGAGCAGGAGCAGCAGCAGCAGCAGCAGCAGCAGCCGGAGCGAGAAGCATCGCCGTCAACGGCAACGCCGCCTCAATCTTCGCTCGCCGACGCCTTTGCCGCCGCCGCCGCCGCCGCCGCCGCTCCTCCTCCTTTTTCGCCGCCTCCACCTACTCCTAGCGCCCCTCGCCCTCCTCGCCCTCCGCCCAAGCCCTCGGCGTTCGAGGAAGAGAAGGATCCTTCTTCTCGCAAGGAGAGGCGCAAGGCGCGCTCCAAGCTCCTGAAGCAGAAGAAGAAGGACAAGAAGAGGGGGAAAGGGGGAAGCGGAGGGGGAGCACCGAAGGGCAACGACAGCGACGGCGGCGAGGACGGCGGCCGCTCTGTCTATCCCTCTCCTTCGTTCTCTTCTGCGCGCTCCCGCCCGAGGCCAGCAGCGCTCGAAGAGCAGGCCACGGCGCCCATCAAGGTCACGCTCAAGCGGAGGCACTGGATCGAGAGCAAGGAGAAAGGAGGCGGCGGCGACGACGGCGGCAGCACCAAGAGCGCAGCAGCAGCAGCAGCTCCTGCCCCTCTCCCCGGGCAGAGAGTCGAGACCGCCGCGGACCCCGCGAGGCTCGCGCGCGTGTTCCGGTCTCAGATGGCCACTGCCGTGGCCCGCGAGGAGGCGAGGAGGAGCAGCGGCGAGAGGGAGCAGCAGCGGGGGGGAGGAGGAAAGAGGGGGAGGGGGAGCGAGGAGGAGCGGGCGGCGGCGGCGGCGGCAGAGGTCCGCCGCCCTCGCCCCTCTCCTTCCTCCTCGAGCGGCGTCTCTCCCGAACAGCGCCTCGCCGTCATCGAGGCCTACCGCGCGTCCAAGGCCAAAGCAGCATCGGCAGCAGCAGCAGAGAAGGCTCCGGCAGCGGCCCCTTTCGACGCCTTTGGCGCGGCGACCGAGAGGTCGCTGGCGGCCCTTGTCCGCGAGAGCGCCGCGCGGGCGGTCTCGTCGGCGGCGGCGAGGAAAGGGGAGCGATTCCTCTGAAGGAGCGCTTCCTCTGAAGGATCGACGAAACACGAAAAGCTCGATGTAAAAGTTAACAAAATGTACGATTGCCGCGTGTTTTCCTTCAAAAAAAAAACGCTGGGCGGGCTGCTGCTGCTGCAGCGAGCGTCGTCGCCCTTGCCTTCGCCGTCGCCGCCGCCGCCGGGCGAGGGAGAGGAGGAGGCCGCGCCGCCGCCGCCGCCGCCGCCGCCGCCGCCGCCGCCGCTGGCCGCCGTGGCCGAGGGAGAAGAAGCACTGGCGCCTGCGGTCGTCGCTGCAGCAGCAGCAGCAGCTTTGGCCTCCTCCGGCCGAGGGAGGAGGAGGCTCCTCCTCCCACAGAGGAGGAGCTCGCCGGAGCGGCTGCTCCAAAGGCAAGGACTGCGAAAGGGGAGTAGGGACGGGAAGCGGCGGCGCCGGCGGAGGAAGCAGAGTCCGCTGCCGCCGCCCGCGGAGCACCGGGCCCGGCGCCCCCCTCCCGCCCCTTCCCCTCCCCGCTTCTCCTCCTCCTCCGCGCCGCCACCAGCAGCTCCAGGTTGACAAACAGGCCCGCGAGCATCCCGAGCATCGCCGGGACCATCAAGAAGAGGGGCGCGGCTCGAGAAAGAGAAGAAGCAGCGGAGGCGAGAGAAGACGGGGGGGGAGGGGGCCCCGCGGCGGCGGCGACGCCGGCCGCCGAGGCGGCCGCGGCCGCGGCCGCGGCCGCCGCCAGCGCCGCCAGCGCCGCCGCCCCGTGCGCCAGCGCCGCGCCCGGCCTCCTCGCCACCAGCAGCAGCACGGGCCACGAGGCCTGCAGGGCCAGGGATGCGACCCAGAGGGCGAGCGCCGGTGCGAGGGAGGCGGCGACGGCGGCGGCAGAGGCGGCAGCGGCAGCGGAGAGAGCGACGGCGGCGGCGGCGGTGACGCCCGCGGCCGAGGAGAGCAGCGCCGCAGCCCACAGCCCCGAGGCGAGCCCCCTCCCCCGCCGCGGAAATAGCAGCGCCGAGGCGAGCCGCTCGCCCCTTCGGCCCCCGCCTTTGAGCAGGGACCGCGCCCAGGCCTCGTCATCCGCCGCGACGCCGCCGGGGACGACGCCGCCCGCCCAGGCCGAGGGCCGCCCGTGATTTCCGCCGCACCGCGCCCGCACGCCGCCGCCGCCGTCGCCGCGCTCCCTGCGCGCCTTCGCCTCCAGCACCTTCCTGGCCAGCGGCTCCCACCTCCTCGCCACGCTCATCTCCACGCCGGCGGCGGCGGCCAGCCCCCGCAGCAGCTGCACGGACCGCAGCACGAAGAAGAGCTCGGGCGGCAGCTCCCGCGTCGCGAGCTGCCGCAGCGTCGAGTTGGCGGCAAAGGGCTGCACGCGGCCCCTCGAGTCCCACATCCGGTACGCCGTGTTGAGGATCAGGTCCCGCTCGGTCAGGCCCGAGGCCAGGCCCAGCGGCGTGACCTCGGTGACGATGCCGAGGGCCCTGAAGGCGGCGGCGACCTCTTCGGACTGGGCGTCGTCCAGGGCGGCGCAGACGCCGGAGAGCGGAGCGTCGCCGGCCTCGGCCATCGCGGCGAACAGGCGGGCGAGGCGCTCCTGCTCCGAGCGCGTCACGCGCTTCGACTGGCCGTAGTCGATGAGGCCGACGCGGGGGAGGAGGGAGGACTCTGTGTCGACCATGATGTTGCCCGGGTGGGGGTCGCACTTTTTTTTTTTTTTTTTGAGAGAGTTCCCCCCCCCCCTCCGTCGACATCGGGAAAAAAGGGTGTGAGGTTTTCGGAGGGAAAGAAGAAAAAAACAAAAGAAATAGTCTCCATCTCTCTCTCTCTCTAGTCGCCGAGACGCGAGGCGGCGTTTTGGAGTACGACCCCTCCACAAGGAGGCCGCAGTTCCATGCGCGCGTACCTGCAGCAGCCCCAGCTCGAAGAGCATGATGCCGTACGCGTCCGTCACCGCGTCCAGGACCCTCGCCGCGAGGAGCCTCCGGATCCCCTCGGGCGGGGGAGGAAGCTTGCCGCTGCCGCCGCCGCCGCCGCCGCCGCCGCTCTCCGCTGTCTTCCTCGCCTCGCCGGCTTCTTCTTCTGCAGCTGCTGCTGCTGCTGCTTTGTCGTCAGCAGAAGAAACCACCTTGACGTCGAAAGGGATCTCGACGTCGTCCCCGGCCAGCCTCGTCAGCGGCACACCGGGGAGCAGCTCCATCACCAGCGCGGTCCTCGCCACGAGCCCCGGCACGGACCTCGGGACCGCGATCGGGGAACCGGCACTCCTCAGCCCCTTTCCGATCCTGTTCATCACGCGGGCCTCCCTCGCGAAGTCGAACTCGCCGCGGATCTGTGACGAGAGCTCGTCGACGGCCGAGACGAGGTCGAAGTTGATCTCCCGCTGCGACAGGAAGGCCGCGGCGAGCCGTATCTGCGCCAAGTCCTCGAGGAAGCAGCCGAGGACGCCGCGGCGCTGGACTTTGACGGCGACGCGCCGGTCGTCGGAAGCGAGAACTTTTTTTACTTTCTTCCTCTTCTTCTTCTTCCCCTCTTCCTCGTCGTCGCCGGCGTCGTCCTCGGCGAACCGGTAGAGCTCCGGCCTGAGCACCGCGGCGTGCACCTGCGCGACGCTCGCTGACCCCAGAGGCCTCTCCAGGTCGATCGACTCGAAGACGTCCTCCAGCGAGGCGAAGCGGGCCCCGGGTCCCGAGCAGAAGGCGTCCTCGAGCGTCGCCCTGACCTCGGCGGCGCCCATCGGCCTGACGCTCTCCTGCAGCGGCCTCAGGGCCCTGCAGACGGGCAGCGCCACAAAGTCCTCCCTGACGCTGAGGAACTGCCCGACCTTCAGATAGAAACCCGAGAGCGACGACGCGAGGTCGAACATGGCCGCGCCGGCGCGCTCGTGCTGCGGCAGCCAGATCTTTTTCTTTGCGTCGGCCTCGCTCATTCCTCCCGCGGCTTTCGCCGCCGCCGCAGAGAGCTGCGTCGCCTTGTAGCTCAGGTAGATCGCCGAAGCCCTCTGCCAGAAGGAGGCGGCGCGGGCGAGAGAGGCCGCCGTGGGGCGCGGGGGCGGGTCGGCGACGTCAATGAGGTCGTCCTCGTCGGAGGTGGTGGTGGAGGTCGAGGAAGAGGAGGTGGACGACGACATCGGAGCGACGAGAGACAGAGAGATCGGGGGACTCGACTTTTTGTCGAGGAAGATTCGAACGCAAAGGAGCCTTTTCCTCTTCGAAAAAAAAAGGTCAGCGCTTGTAAAGGATCAAGAAGGGTCCCTGGGAATAAGAATCAAGCAAATCGGTCGTCGCCCGATGCGAGGATTCTATCGAGGAAGAAGACTCGACGATTTCGTTTTTTTTTTTTTTGATCGAGGAGAAGAAACGCCTGGTCACGCTCGAAGGGAAGAAACAATGGAAGAAAAGCAGAACCACTTCCTCCTGTTTTTTTGGCGACCAATCCAATCGAAAGAAGAAATCACTATCCTTTTTTGGCTCTCTGTCGCGCGCGGCAATGAATCTCGCCGCCAGCGCAGCGCACGGCCGCGTCGCGCCCGACCCTCCTCGCGCAGCGGCAGCAGCATCGAACGGGAGGAGGCACGGTAGAACGACGACGGCAATTGCAGCAAAGCGAGCCCGTCGCCAAGCCGCCGACGAGCCCGCCGCGACCCCGACCTCCGCCGCCGCCGTCTCCCGCCGAGCCGCCCTCGCCCTCTCCCTCGCGTCGGCCGCGTCCGGTCTCCTCCCCCCCAAAGCCGCCTCCGCGATCGTCGACCCCTCGGCCGTGGACCAGAACCTCGAAGGGGGCACGGTCACGCTGCTCAAGGTGCGCGGCGACGGCCGCGACCGCCTCTCGCTCAGCGAGGCGGTCGTGCTCGACACCAACCGCAAGGTCCACGCAGCCAACGGCGCGCCCGTGGACTTCCCCGGGTTCGTGAGGGTCGGGTTCGACATCAAGGTGGTGGTGCCCATCGAGGACGAGGAGGCGGAGCAGGGGAAGGTTCCAGAGGGAGAAGGAGAAGGAGAAGGAGGAGGAGAAGCGGCGGCGGCGGCGGCGGCGGCAGACGAAACCTCGACCTCGTCTCCCGCCGACCCCGGAGCAGAGCAAGCCGCTTCCGCAGAATCCCCATCTCCTCCCCCTGTTCCTCCCCCTCCTCCTCCTCCTCCTCCTCGCGGCGATGCCTCCATCCCTCTCATCAAGGGCTACCAGATCACGCCGGAGGGCCTCATCTTCAAGGACTACGTCTTGGGTCACGGCGAGTCCCCGAAAGATGGCCAGGAGGTCGTCTTTGACTACACGGCGTTCAACGAGGGGGGGGCCCGCATCGACTCCTCCTTCGCCAAGGGGCGCCCCGCCTCGGCGCGCATCGGCGTCGGGGCCGGCGGGGGGCTGATCCCGGGGTTCGAGCTGGGGCTGCTGGGCATGAGGCCGGGGGGCAGGAGGAGGCTGATCGTGCCCCCCGCGCTGGGCCCGCCGATCGGGCCCCAGACCTTTTTTAGCGCGAAGCAGTGTGAGGTCTTCGATGTGCAGCTCAGGGCGGTCAGGAGCTGCACGAGGAGGCAAGTGGCGATGTTTAGCGACGTGGTTTGCGAGTAGGAGCGGTGGAAGAGGCGGATGCGGTGGGGAGGTCGGAGGGGAAAAGAGAGAGGATTTCTGAAAAGAGAGCGAAGAAGCATCAGTTTTTTTGTTTTGTTTTCGTTTTTGTCTTCTTCTTCTTTTTCTTTGTATCTCCTGACTTTGCGATGGCAACGAATCGGCACAGCAGCGGCGACATCCCGATAGAGCCAAGCTCGTTCGACCTGATCGTGCTGGGCACGGGCCTGCCGGAGTCGCTGGTGGCTAGGTGAGGAAGAACGAGTGAAAGATCGAAAAGAAGAAAAAGAACAGATCACCCCATCGATCGACTCACCTTTTCCTTTTCTTTTTCTGCTCTAACGCCCACTCTCTCTCTTCAAACAGTGCCGCCGCCCGCGCAGGAAAGAGTGTGCTCCAGCTCGACGGCTCGGAGAGGTTTGGCGGGGAATGGGGAACGCTGGCGCTCGACGAGTTTGCGGAATGGATTCGGGATCGAGGCAGCGACGCTGGGAGCGCTGCCGCTGCTGCTGTCTCGACCCCGACCCCGGCGTCGCCCCCTAGCAGCAGCAGCAGCAGCAGCGCCGCCCGAGAGGAGCGCCGATTGCCTCTCTTATCGCTTTCTTCTCTTTCTGCTTCATCATCGTCTTCGATCTACCTCGACCCCAGGTTCGAAGCCGAGGAACTCAAAGACAAGCGGAGGGCGAGAAGGTACGCGGTTGACATTTCTCCAAAGCTGCTCCACTGCGACGGCCAAACCGTCGACGCGCTTCTGGCGGCCGGGGCAGGAAGCTACGCAGAGTTCAAGCTCGTCGGGGCGCATCTGGTGTGGGTGCGGGAGGAGGAGGAGGAGAAGGAGCAGGAGAAGGAGGAGGAGCAGGAGGAGGAGGAGGAGGGAGAGACGGAGAGAGAAGAAGGGAAGAAGAAGAACAAGACCGCAGCTGCCGCTCCCTCGGCCGCTCCTCCTTCCTCCAACGCCTTCGCCCGCGGCCGCCTCCTCCCGCTCCCGGCCTCGCGCGCGGACGTCTTCAGGGACCGATCCCTGCACCTGGCCGCCAAGCGCTCGGTGATGCGGTTCCTGCAGCAGGCGGCGGACGCCGTCCTGGGGAAAGGGGGCCCGCTGGCGGGAGCGCTTTCGGTGCCGTTTTCGCCGCCGTCGCCGGAGTCGGCGCCGGGGCCGTTGTCTGATGAAGTTTCTTCTCCTTCCCCCTCCTCTGCTCCCTTCGCTGCCGTCGTCGCCTCCGCAAACCTTCCCAGGGGCGTCGCGGACGCAGTGCTATACGGCCTGGCCGGGGCGGATGCCGACCAGAGTCCCTGGGAGAAGGAGGAAGAACTGATGACGACGAAAGAGACGGGCGCGGCAGAGACCGCGGCGACAGAAGCAGCAGCGACGGCGGCTATGACAGCGGCAGCGACGCCGGCGCCTCCCTGGGCCTCGGCCCCGCTCCCCGCTTATGCTGCGGCCCTCTCCCTCCGCCGCCACCTGCTCTCTCTGGGGAGGTACGGCGCGGGGTCCTCGGCGCTGCTGGCGCCCGTGCACGGCTCCGGCGAGCTGCCGCAGGCCTTTGTGCGCTCGGCGGCCGTCGCCGGCGGCGCCGCGGCCCTCCGCCGGAAAGCGGCCGCCGCGTTCCTCGAGGCGGGAGGGGAAGACGAGGAGGGCTCCGCCGCCGCCCCTCGGGTGACCGCCGTCGAGCTCTCCTCGGGGCAGAGGCTCGAGTGCGGCGCCCTCGCCGGGGAGTGGAGGCTCCTCCGAGCGCTGCTGCCCTCTGCCTCCCCCTCCGATCCTCCTCCCGCCGCGCCCCTCGTCCTCCTCCCGCGCGTCGCGCGCTGCGTCGCCGTCCTCGACGGCCCGCTGGCGCTCTCGTCGCGCCCCTGCTCGTCCCTGCTCTCGGCGGCGACGGCGGCGCTCGTGTTCCCCCCGCGCTGCCTCGGCGGGTCGGGGAACGCGGTGGGCGGCGGCGGCAGCCGCCCCCGGGACGCCGTCAGGGGCCTGCTGCTGAGCGCGGCGACCGCCTCGAGCCCCGAGGGGAGGCGGCTGCTGCACCTGTCGACGCCGCTGGCGAGAAGCGACGAAGGAGGAGGAGGAGGAGGAGGAGGAGGAGGAGGGGTCGAAGAGAAGACGAGGGCGGCGGAGGAGGCCGAGGCGGCGGAGGCGGCGCTTTTCGGTGCGCTCTCCGCGATCGCCCGACCCCCCGAGGGTCTTTGCTCCCGTTTCCTCCCCGCTCCTCTTCCGCGCGCCCTCGACCACAGGCCCAGCGCTCTCCTGGCGGCCTTTTTCGTGACGGAGACCGGCCCCGAGACGGGAGGGGGAGGAGGAGGAGGAGGAGGAGAGGGCTCGCTCTCGCTCTCTTCGCTTCTGCCTCGAAACGCGGCGGCGACGGCGCCGCCCGACGGGAGGCTGAGCGCCGACGACGGGCCCCTCGCATCTGCTCGCTGCGTGCTCGAGAGGCTGTTTCCCGGGGAAGGCGTGGAGAAGCTCCTGCTGGAGAAGAAGAAGGAGAAGAACAGAGGCACGGACGACGACGGCGACGACGACGAAGAGGAGGCTCTTCCGGCCGAAGCAGAAGCAGCCGCGAAGCAGGAGCAAGGAGAGCGAGAAGACGACTGCTGCTCCTCGGATGAGGACGCCGCCGGTAACCTCGCCGCCGTCTTGGACGCGCTGGATGCCGCGAGAGAAAACGAATGAAAAAGAGGGAGAGAGAGAGAAAGAGAGAAAAAGAACTGCAAAAAGGAAAAACGTTGGTTTTTATTTTGAAACTGAGAAAAAAAACTTTTTTTTCTTTACTCAAAAAAGGCACATCTCCACCGAAATCTTCTCTCTCTCTCTGCTGTTTGGGCTTTTTTCTCAACCGCTCTCTGGACAAAAAGGGAAAAAAGACCGCTCCTCTCTCTCTCCCCCTTTCTATGCCACCTGCTGCCCGGGCCAGAGGCAGTTCAGCGGCAGCCGAAGGCCCTGCACCGTGACCTCCCTCGGGACGTGGCAGGTCCCGATGTTGTGCGCCCAGTTCTGCTCGAACGGGCTCGAGAGGTGCGAGCCCAGGTTGGCGAGCGGGCCCTCGCCCGTGGCCTGCGCCTGGATGATGAAGCCCATGAAGGCGATCATCGCCAGGCGGCCGTTCTTGATCTCCTTGGTCTGGAGCTCCTTGAAGTTGCCCTTGGAGAACCCGAGCGGGTCGAAGATGCCCCCGGGGTAGCCGGGCTCCGCGTTGGGGACGCGGTTCCCCTTGAAGATGGGGTCGTCGTTGGCCGAGCCGTGCTTGCGGATGTCGACCCAGCGGCGGACCTCGACAAAGTGCATGAGGCAGAACTGTTTTTTTTTTTTTTTGGTCGAGAGAATGGAAAATGATGAGCGAAAGAAAAACGTTTCAAAGAGGAGGGAGGGGGGGGAGGGGAGCAAAACAAACCCTTCAAAAAAAATCTCTCTCTTTTTCCTTTTCCCCCTTACCTGCCAGGCGAGCACGCCTCCGAGGTTGACCTCTCCCGTGGGCCCGCCGAAGAACGCCGTTTTGGGCAGGTTCTCCGGGAGGGCCGCCTCGTAGAACCAGACGTCGGGCTTGATGAGCTTTTTTTTTTATTTATAAAGATTTTTCGTTTCCGAGGTCGGGGGGGGGGGGGGGGGGGGGTGAGTTGGTTGTGGGCGGGGGTTTTATAATAGATTAAGAAGATTATTAACAAAAAAATTAAAAAAATTTAGCAAATCTTTAAAAAAAACGAAAAA